>ERZ1370068.1548-contig-11454_pt1 | contig 57788 bp, 92 predicted proteins | sample MGYA00561227_ERZ1370068 | MGnify/ENA primary metagenome ERZ1370068 (study PRJEB38410, sample SAMEA6850437) | metagenome | study: Metagenomic assessment of the ecological functions of the soil: analysis of the soil microbiota associated with the... | reverse complement strand
TACTGTGCTGTCTTCCAAATATATGCATGTGTGATCCTTACCATAAGGTGGTCGAAATAAATTTGAATCTATGTAATTCGCTGCTTCGGCAATATCTCTTCATATAAGCATCATTGGAAGTTTTCCACCCGTTAAGATGATTTTGCGTATGATTACCTACTGCATGCCCTTCATCTAATATTTGTTTGTAGATACCAGGATATGCCAGGACGTTTTTGCCGATACAAAAAAAGTTGCCAGTGCGTTGTAATTTTTCAATTCTTTCAAAACAAATGGTGTGATCTCCGGATGAGGTCCATCGTCAAAAGTCAGGTAGATGATCTTTTCTTTTTGTAGGAATACTCCAGGTATAAGAAGAATAAATTTTTTTAACCACCAGGGAGTTTTTACAAAATATTTCATATAAGATACAAGGTACAAGAAACAAGGAATTACACAAGCCATTGTTACTACTATGCTATCATATCGCTTGCCCTGTACCTTGTGCCTTCTACTCTTATCTTTGCAAGCTTATGAAGAAAGTCCGTGTTCGTTTTGCACCAAGTCCAACAGGTGGCTTACATTTAGGAGGATCAGAACAGTTTTATACAATTATTTATTTGCCCGTCAGCACAACGGCGATTTCGTGTTGCGCATTGAGGATACTGATCAAACCAGGTATGTACCCGGTGCAGAAGAATACATTTTTGATTGCCTTGAAGTGGTGCGGGCCTTAAACCTGATGAAAGCCCTGTGACATGGTGGAGGATACGGACCATACAGGCAAAGCGAGCGAAAAGAAATTTACAGGCAATATGCAGAGCAGCTGGTAAAGGATGGATTTGCTTATTATGCTTTTGATACGCCGGAAGAATTGGAAAAAATGCGACATGATTTCAAAACCGAACAAAATCCATCACCGCAATACGATCACACTGTTCGTTTGAAGATGAAAATTCATTAACTGCTGGAAGAAGCTGAAGTAAAAAATTACTGGATACAAATACAAGGCACGTAATAAGAATTAAAGTGCCGGAAAATGAGAACGTTTCGTTCACTGATCTGATACGTGGTGAAGTACAGTTTAATACCGGCATTGTAGACGACAAAGTCCTGTTAAAGGGAGATGGAATGCCCACTTACCATCTTGCCTGTTGTAGTTGATGATTATCTAATGAAGATCACTCATGCCTTTCGTGGTGAAGAATGGTTACCCAGCGCGCCGGTTCATTTGCTGCTTTGGAAATACCTGGGTTGGCAAAAGATATGCCGCCAATGGGCACACTTTGCCATTGATACTTGGACCAAATGGCAAACTGAGCAAACGTGATGCATTAAAATATGGATTTCCCGTTTTTGCTACAAATTGGACCGATCCCAAAACAGGTGAATTGACCGAAGGATTCAGAGAAAAGGATTTTTACCCGCAGGCGTTTATAAATTTCCTTGCATTGCTGGGCTGGAATGATGGCGACCGAACAGGAAATTTTTACCATTGAAGAATTGATACAAAAATTTTCTATCGAAAGAGTACATAGCGGCGGTGCAAAATTTGATTATGAAAAGCAAAATGGTTCAATCACGAATGGATAAAGCGGTTTGAGGTTTCTAATTTGAGGTCTGACGTTGAAAGAATTCTAAAAGAAAAAGGCATTGGGATATTGACCGAAACTACCTGGACAAAATAATTGCATTAATAAAAGATCGTTGCACTCTGCTTACTGATTTTTACGATCAATCCTCATTTCTTCTTTACGAGCTCCGGGAAATATGATCTGAATGCAGTAAAACCAAAATGGAGTGAAGGCAAAAAAGATTTTTGAATCATTCATTGAAGAAGATCAAGGCAACGGATATATGGGAATCTGCATTCATTGAGGATGGTTTTAAAAGCTTGCGATGATGCAGGATATTAAACCCGGCGAATTGCAACTACCTCTTCGCATTATGTTAGTGTGGCGGGAAATTTGGACCGCCGGTTTTCGATATCGCGGCTGTAGTTGGGTAAAGGAGAAACTATCCAAAGAATTCAAAAGCTTTGATTGCTTTCTTAACCTTGTTTTCTTTATCCAACTTCATTACGGAGCACAAAATCTGCTTTTTCAGTCTTCACGATGCATTTTTCATATCTGCAGCGTCAAGCGTTTGCCAAAGCTGTCATGTTCTGGACAACATGCTCCGGCGTTCGTATACCAGGAATAATCGTTGAGACCCGGGATAACTTAACACATAACTCAATGCAAGTTGGGCTTTTGTCATGGCGTATTTTTTACAGACTTCCCAAACTGGCCTCAATGCCTCATTTTGGTGGGAGATCACTTCTTTTGTTAACCTGTTATGACGGTGATCGTTTACAGCAAGGCCGAGTTAACATCAAATTTGCCGGTAAGCAACTAGTGAAGGCATTCGTGCGATAACTTCGCCAACAAATCAGCACATTTGCTTTTCAAGAATAGGCAAAGGCTCTCTGATTGAGAATATTCAACACAAGTTGAAATCCGTTTCCAAAATGATGTTTCATTAAGTCAACTTCAGGGAAGGGGGTCAAACGTGTTCAGCGATAAGCCCCAAAGTAACGGATCTTTCCCTGTTTTTTGCAATTCGTCCATTGCTTCAAGACATTCGCCATTTTGCAAGTGTTCAACTCTTGCTGAATGCAGCTGAGTAATAAGAGATCGTTTCTTTTTTTTTAACCTTTTGAAAACTTTGCCCACCAGGCTTTGAGAATACTTATATTCTTGGAATAATCAACGGTGAACTAGTCATTCCTCTCGCCACATTGCCCACCTTGGTTGCGATGATCTTCGGTCATGTCGTACAGCTTTTGCCAAAATTTCTTCTGAATGACCCAATAACCCGCTAAATATCGAAGCCAGTGTCAAAAAATTAATTCCGGCATCTAATGCTGCCTGGATAGCTCGTATTGACACAGCATCGTCTGCATCGCCCGATCCGATAGACGTTTCTTTGCCGACCACTGCACCACCGCCAATGCCCAGGCGCCAAAAACCGATCTTCACTGACGAGCGAGATCCGTATTTCCAAATTTTCTGTATTGCATGTTTGCAATTTAATAAACAACTAAAATAAATTATCTTGGTTTCATGAAACCCGGTCAAACTGCTTACCGGTCCATCATACTGGTACTTGCCAATGTCAAATTTACTTTGCCATTTCCAACTATTTCAATCGCCGATTTATGAATTGCACCGTGATGAATATTTGATATTATGCAGCAGGGACAACATTTTGCCCTTGGTTATCTCGAAAACCCTCCGTTGCTTCCCTGGCTTGGCATGATTTCATCGTGGCTGGGTGGTTCAGCATTCTGGATAAAATTCTGGCCGTCCTTATTCGGAGCTTCACTGTTATCATTACCTGTTTGCTTACTGCGGAGTTGAATGGCAAGGCCTTTGCCGCAATTTATTGCGGGCCTCGCTATATCTTGGCGGGCCTATATGCGCATGCATTTTTATTTCAGCCAAATGCCTCCTGAAATTTTTTCTGGACTCTTTCGCTTTACTTTCTTGTTCGCTTTATAAAAACTAAGGAAAGAAAATTTTTGTTCGCATTTGTCATCAGTATTTCGTTAAGCTGGTGGAGTAAATATTCTGTTGCCTTTCTTGCCGCTGCTATTTTCATCGCCTTACTATTATCAGCTACATCGTTTTATTTTTTGAGAGAAGGAAACTTATGTTGCACTATTGCTGGGATTGATTCTCATCCTGCCCAACCTGGTATGGCAATATTATCAATTGGCCGCTGGTGCATCACATGCAGGAATTACAGGAAAGACAATTACAATTTCTGAATCCGCTTGATTTCATCAAAGACCAAATACTCTTATTTGGCACCCGTTGTTTTTATCTGGATAGCCGGGTTGGTATGGTTATTTAGAAACAAGCAATGGCGATTTATTTCCTGGACGTATTTATTTGTAATCGTTCTTCTTTACTCGGAAGGGGCAAAAGTTATTACTCGATGGGAGATTTATCCGTCGTTGCTGGCAGCAGGAGCAGTAGCATGGGAAAATATTAGTTCGGGAAAAATCGTGGTTACGCTACGCAGTTGTTAGTCTCATTATCTTTCTGATCACTCCTCTTTATACCCATGTTGCTGCCAATTCGGGAGCCGCAAAAGCTTGCTGCGTTTTATAAAAAATACAATTTGGATAAAACAGGATTACTAAAATGGGAAGATCAGAAGAATCATCCCTTACCCCAGGATTTTGCCGACATGATTGGCTGGAAAGAAATTGCTAGACAAACTGCGGCCGTGTATCAGCATCTTTCTGGAAAATGAAAAAAACAAAACCGCTATCAAAGGCGACAATTATGGTTCTATGCGGGCCTTGAATTATTATGGAAAAAAATCGGCTTGCCTGAAGCATATAGCTACAATGGTTCTTTTTATTATGGATGCCCGATACTTTCAATATTGCTAATGTGATCACCAGTCGGCGAAGATTTCTCGGACACTTCAAGATGCTATTGTGAAACAATTTCAGCACATTTCAATAGAAGGCGAATTAAAGATTCATTGGCCCGGCAAAAACTGGCACTCAAATTATTTTGGCATGGAAAGGCTGCAACCCTGACACATTAAGAAAGTTTATTAAAGAAGAGATACATGAAAAGAAGAAAGCTCTCTTTACCGGGGAATGATTTAACTATTTTTGTTTGCTCAAATAGATCGCATTATGAACAGGCCTATTCGTGTTTTAGTTGCAAAGGTTGGATTGGATGGTCACGACCGCGGCGCAAAAGTAATTGCTACGGCGCTGCGGGATGCCGGCATGGAAGTGATCTATACAGGGCCTTCGTCAAACTCCTGAAATGGTGGTGAGTGCTGCTTTGCAGGAAGACGTGGATGCGATCGGCATCAGCAGCTTATCCGGCGCCCACATGACTGTATTTCCAAAAGTTCTTCAATCTGATGAAAGAAAAAGAAATGAATGATGTGCTGCTCACGGGCGGAGGTATCATCCCGGAAGAAGACATGAAAACATTGCGATCAATGGGCGTTGGAAATTTATTTGCTCCGGGAGTAGTCGACTTCTGAGATCGCTAACTATATCAAGGATTGGGTAAAGGCAAACAGGAATTTTTAAAAGAGTGCTATGTACAAAACATTGCTTGTTGAAATTGATAATAGTATTTGCATCATTACGATCAATCGTCCGGACAAATTGAATGCATTAAATAAAGAAGTATTCAATGATCTTGATACCGTGATTGACGACGTTTATAAAAATCCTGAAATAAGATCGGTTGTCATTACCGGTGCAGGGAACAAAAGCATTCGTTGCCGGTGCAGACATCAGTGAATTTTAGAACTTGATCCATCAGAAGCAACTGAGCTTTCAGCCAGGGGCCATAAAGTGTTTGATAAAATTGAAAATTCTCCAAAACCTATTGTTGCTGCAGTAAATGGTTTCGCCCTGGGCGGTGGTTGTGAATTAGCTCTCGCCTGTCATTTTATTTATGCAAGTGAAAATGCAAAATTTGGTCAGCCCGAAGTAAATCTTGGGTTGATACCCGGCTATGGCGGTACGCAACGACTAACGCAGTTGGTAGGAAGAAACCTGGCCATGGAATTATTAATGAGCGGAAATATGATCTCCGCAAAGGAGGCAATGGATGATTGGCGTAGTCAATAAAGTTTTTTCTGCGGAAGAATTATTACCAAAGACAAAGGAAATTCTTATCGCTCATACAAACTAAAGCGCCGATCGCTGTTTCAAAACTGATCGAGTGTGTAAATAATTTTGATCATACCCAGCAGGGTTATGATCTTGAAATAAAAAGTTCGGTGAATGCTTTGCCACCGAAGATGCCAAAGAAGGTGCTTCTGCATTTTTAGAAAAGAGAAAACCAAATTTTAAGGGCAAGTAGTGTCTGACCCTTAGTGGTCTGACACTTATCTCCTGAATAAAACCGAAGCAGGTATCGTCTGCTCAGTAAAGCCAGGGCCTTTCCATTGAACCTGCAGGGCATCGCCTCCACTTCTTTCAAAAACAAAACCTTGATAGCATGATAGCCTTTTGCAAGAGGGATCTCGTTACTTTTTCCACTATGCCATGTAATCCATCGTTATCAACTAATATCTTATCATCAATAAATAATTTGCTTCCATCATCTGATGAGATATAAAAACTATAAATGCCATCAGCCGGTATCTTTATCAAACCCATCGAAAACAAACCCATAATTATCGCTTCCCTGTTTTGAACCGATATCAAAATCTTTGACGATGCCCGAAGAAGTTGGTTTCAAACCATCGAACTCCGGTATTTTTGACCATTCGCCTTCATAAACAGAATAATTAATTCCCGGCGATGGAGACAGAAACATTCATTGCAGGTGCAGGAATTACTTTTTGAAAACTGGCAGTTGAGGTTTCAGTGATCGGTTTGTTATACAAAAAAGATCTTGCTCTTGACTGTTGTTGATCCTTTCAAGCAACAGAGTTTTCATAGCAGCTGGAGAACTCGCTGTGGGCTCATCTCCATTGGTTGTATAACGAATGACGGCATTTGGGATTTGAGTGCTGAGTGTAACTGGTATTTGATCAATAAAAATATTTGAAGAATGATCTTATTTCAGGTGCGCTCATAGATCACCAGGTCTTACCCTTTATGTCCATAACAATTACCGTGGCATATTCTCTTTGTTCTATACCTGAGATGTCGATCACATAATCACTACCCGTTTTTACAGCGTTTAATTTCTTTTTACCGGCGAGGCTATAGCAATTTGTTACCTGGCTACCTAAATTGGGTACGATTAGTTTTCCATTTGCAGGCCAGTCAAAAATGTGCAGATATAGCCTGGTTCCACCTGTGATTGATTTTTGTGTACATCTTCCCCATGAAAGTGTTTTTGAACGGACTTGCCTGAGTTGCATAAATAGATTCACGATTCACGCTCATCCACGAACCAATATCTTTTAATCGTTCAATAGAAGCCTGGGAAACACACCTTCAGCTAGTAGGCCCGATGTTCAGTAAAAAATTTCCACCCTTTGAAGCTATATCAATCAATTTTCGAACAAGATCTTCAGAAGATTTCCAGTGATCATCGTGACTATTGTATCCCCAGTTATTATTCATCGTCATGCAGCTTTCCCAGTCGGCGCCTGGAATTCCCGTGGCAGGAATTTCCTGTTCAGGCGTACCGAAATCACCCGCGAATCCTGCTTTTGTCTGCCCAATGCCTTCTCTTCCCACATCAACGCGGTTATTGATCATAATAGACGGTTGAAGGCTCCTCACATATTCATAAAGATCTTTCCTCTTTCATGTGTCCATGTAGTTTCCCATTGACCGTCAAACCAAAGCACACCGATCTTCCCATAGTTAATAAGCAATTCTTTCAACTCATTCTTCATGTACGAAACATAGTTGTCAAAGTTGGCTCCGGTAGCTGGCCTGTCTTTTTCCCATTCTCTTCTTGGCAAATAATCAGGATGATGCCAGTCCATGATAGAATGATAAAAGCAAAGCTGAATACCTTCTTTTTGCAGGCCGCAGCTAACTCTTTCATAACGTCACGATGAAAGGGTGTGGACATGATATCAAAATCGGTTTGCTTTGTGTCGAACATGCAAAAGCCATCATGATGTTTGGAAGTAATAACAATGTATTTCATACCGGCAGCTTTTGCCAGCTTCACCCATTCTTCGGCATTGAATTTTTCAGGATCAAATTGCTGAACAAATTTTTCATACTCATGAATAGGTATTTGTGCAGTAGTTCTTATCCATTCAGCATGACGTGGTATCTCCCTTCCACTCACCGGCTGGTACTGAATACAAACCCCAATGAATAAACAAACCAAACCTTGCATCCTCCCACCATTTCATTCTGCTGTTCTTTCTGAGCTTTGGTTTCGGAAGAAAATTTTTTGCTTTCGTTTGTTGACTCAACGAGGTAAGATTTAAAATAAAAAATATAAGTAAAAGCAAGACATGAGTAAGTTTGGTTTCACGCAAAGGCGCAACGGCGCGACGGCTTTGTATTTTCTTTGCGTTTCTTTGCGCCTTTGCGTGAAATATTTTCTAACTGCGATCTCTCTAGCAGTTCTAATGGCTTTCTCATGATTATTTTTCGATTAGATTTTCAGGAATTAAACATTCAGATACGCTCACGTTGGGCACCAGTCCGATTTTATAGTCATCAATGATCAAATAAAGACGCCTAAGTACCCGTGTTGAAAAAGTAATTATTCTTTCATTGCCGATTGTTGTTCCTTTCAAGTCTTCTGAGTTATTATTACTTTCAATCAGGTGGAGGCGAAAGCGACTTACCTTTTGCCCGCGGTTCAATGACTCTTTCAGCACTATGCAATTCGTCCTCATGGGTTTCTCAAAATTGATCACAACGCTATCACTATTACATTCCACGAAAACTTTGTTGAAACTTTCATCTCTTAACCTCTTAAATCGAACCAATGCAGTCGAATCTTGTTCATTGATCCGCCCTCTCCTGTCAGGTGGCACATTCAACAATAAATTCGCTCCACGACCAACAGATTTTAGATAGAGCTGAAATAATTCTTCAGGAGTTTTTACTTTGTCATCCTCTTCTTTGTGATAAAACCAGCCGGGACGAATGCTCACATCACATTCAGCGGGTATCCAGTTCTTCCCATTTTCATTTCCGCGATTCAATGTATCAACAGGCGGAGCACCGGCGCCGGGTGTAAATCCAACCGTGTCCAGCAAATTCCAGTTCGTTTCCCCGGCAATTCCCTTTTCATTTCCACACCAGCGAATATCAGGACCTACATCACTAAAGATAACCGTGTTTGGAGAAAGCTTGCGAACGGTCTTTTTGAACCGATCCCAATCATATACCTGCTTTTTTCCATTCGGTCCTTCACCATTGGCTCCATCCCACCACAATTCCCAAATGGGTCCATAGTTTGTAAAGATCTCTTTCATCATATTTACAAACACATCATTGTATTCCGGTGTTCCATATTTCGGATGATTGCGATCCCAGGGAGAAATATAAACTCCGAATTTTAATCCATATTCTTTACAGGCCTGCGATAATTCTTTCAGTACATCACCTTTTCCATTCTTCCATTTGCTTTCACGAACAGTATGCGTTGAGTATTTACTCGGCCATAAACAAAATCCATCGTGATGTTTTGCGGTAATGATAATTCCTTTGCACCTGCCGCCTTTGCTACACGGCACCACTGGCGGCAATCTAAATTGGTGGGATTGAAAATATCTTCAGGCTCTGTTCCCTCACCCCATTCTTTATCCGTAAATGTGTTTGGGCCAAAATGCGCAAAAAGATAAAATTCCATTTCATGCCAGGCCAGTTGCTGCTTTGTTGGAACAGGGTTGTTGAAGCTCTTTGGTTGTGAAAAACTAATTAATGAAATAAGAAAAGACAGGAGAGGCAACCATTTCATCGTTTATTGTTTAATTGTCTTTGGCGGTTTTACTTCTATTGTATCTGTTGGTAAAAACGGAACTGTATATCCGCCTGAATCGATCAAAGTTTTTGGAAATGCTTTTTCAGATCCTTCCACTCTGATTTTTTACCCCGGTTTGATAAAGATAGATGGAACGAAGGTTTTTCAGATCCTTTAATTGCATAACACCCTTTTCTGTTACAGCAGTCCCAACTAAATTGAGATACCTGAGATTTTCCAATGCTCTCAAACTTGCCAGTCCCTTGTCTGTGATCTTTGTATGATCCAACTGCAGCCTCATCAAATTTTTAAATTGAGAAATGACCAACAAGGCAGAATCTGTAATGGAAGCACCTGCAAGTTTCAGTTCGATCAATTGCTCCTTTAGTGGCAAAAGCAATTGAATTTCTTTATCACCAGGATTTGTCACTGTCACAAAATTCGCCGACAGGTAATTTGTATTCTGAGCTACCGGGTCGACTACTGCCCCGATGTCTTTTAATTTTTTTATCGCTTCATCATTTTGCCTTCACAACCGGTTTAGCAGGAATATCGGGAACAATGATCTTTTTCTCCTGCACATTCTGCAATGCGAGCAAGGCCGGTTTTAGCTCTTCGGGCTGATCCAGTTGTTTCACTCTTTTATCAAACGATGCACCGGATTTGATCCACCAGTGTATCAATGCAATTTCCTGTTCGGTCGGTTGTGGTTTTTCCTTTGGTGGCATGTGATCATCGTCCTCACGGGGCAATGATATCCGTTTTGCCATCTCACTTTTTTCAGCATTACCGGGTATGATCACCGGGCCGTCTTTTCCTCCTTTCATTAATCTTAAGCTATCATCCATCCTCAATTTTCCTTTCTGTTTATTTTTTCCATGACAGGAATAACATCTCGTTTGTAATATGGGCTGGATAACGTCTGAATAAACCATTGCTTCCTGCACATTGGGAATTGGTTTTCGCTGAGCAACCGTGTCGGAAGTAAGACTCCATGATTTTGTGAGATAGTCTGAACCATGAGTCAATGATCCACCCAGGTGACCCGTTATAATGATCAGTACAAATAACAAAATGCTGATCGAAACCTGTGTTTTAAATGAGGCAGCTTTGCTGTGATAATAAAACATCGCAATACTTACGGCAGCAACGCTGATCCCAAACCACTGGTGAGTGATCACCAAACCTTCATCATAATCGCCGCTGAATGACAATAAATAACCGGTAAGTGCGGAAAGAATGGCGCAGATCATTCCGATCAGCAACGCAATATTTGTGGCAGCATGCAAAGAAGAAAATTTTGGCCTTCTCTCCAGCCATTGAAATACACAGGCAAGCAACAAAATGCCAATCGGCAAATGGACAAGTACAACGTGGAAGTGACCGAAGAATTCTGACATAGTTTTGCTGCAAGCTTTAAGCTGTAAGCACAATGCTATGGATTAAGTTTTTGTTGAAAGCCGGTTAACATTTTCTGTTCATCCGTAATCTCGGTTTTCAACTCTTGTAATAATTGATGATCGCCGCCTTTATGCAATTTCTCAGCAATCACAATTTGAGTTTCCAATTCAAATGTAGAACCACAGAGAAATTTCAATAAACCTGGAATAATCCTTTTCACTCTTCCTGCTGCTGCCTTCCGCAATATTTGGAAGGGAATAGATACGCTCTGCCTTTGTCATTTGCTGAACGAAATGGCAAATTTATCTTCTTTAGGAAAGGCATCTCCGCAGTTGATAAGTTCTTACTGCAATATCAATTCCCTTCTGCCAAATTTTAAGTTCTTTAAAATTTCTCATAATTATAGTTTGAATTTTTAAGGATGAGGCTTATGCTCACAGCTCAAGGCGGCTGAAAGCTAACCATATCTCTTTTCCTCAACAGCTCCATCATGTGCACATTAATGGCCCATTGATCAGCTAATGGTTGTTGGGTGTAAGGTAATGTGGGCATATAGGTGGGAGGACCAAATTCGGTTAGTATTGTTAAACGGTCGCCTTGCTGTTTTTTCAACTCAACTACTTTATCCCACCATGCAAAATGGGCTTTCATGGTTTCATCCCATTCGGGTGCCCTTGGATCATTGACCTGCGGCCCCTCAGGATGACCAATACGTGCATGAATGTGATCTACCCGCTGTAAAAGCTATATTGACCGTTTCTGGTTGATCCTGCAATAAACTTTCGCTCACATTGCACCAATGTGATACGTCGTAGGTGATCCTCAATTCAGGAATTTTATCAAAGTATTGCCTGGCAACAGGAGCAGCAAACAGTATCCTTGAGCGATGTGTTTCATGACAAATTTTATAATCCTGTTTCTTTTGCTAATTGAATGGTATGATCAATAAAGGTTTTGTTTTGTTCATAAGAGAAATAATCTCTTCCCGAATGGCAGTTGATGATATAAAGGTCTTTGCACCGTATTCTTTCGCCGCTGCATCAACCATGTTTTTAAATGTATTGAAATGTTGGTCATAATTGCTCTCATGACCTGCTGTCAAAAAACCTACTTCAAGGTTATTTTTTCAGGGCTGCAAATAACAAGCGTCCTGGTCTTTTTTCCGCCTGGCCACCAGATCTCAATACCATCATAGCCATCATGCTTTACTTTGGAACAATATTCATCAATCGTTCCTCCAAAGCCCCAGTTGGTAGCCAAAATTTTTAATTCAAAATTCTTGTTCATGGTAAATGCAGGTTTATTCGTGGAAGAAAATGCATCAAGAGATGAAAACAATCAAGGCAGCGTCAGTTGAGGATGCCCAGTTCTAGAAATTTCTACGGTTCAAATTATTATCTTTTATTAAAAATGGTGCCTAAAGTGAATATTGATTGAGAGTTGAGCATTGAGCATTTTCAAAGTAATGTTCAATATTCAATGCTCAATAATCAAAGAATTACGCCAGTATCTCATCGATCACTTTCCCTTCACATCGGTTAATCTGTATGGTCGTCCCTGGAACTGGTAAATAAATTTTTCATGCTCAAATCCCAATTGATTTAAGATCGTTGCCTGGATATCAAATGGCTCAACCTTTCCGCTGATCGCACTATAACCTATTTCATCTGTTTCTCCATAGCTGCCACCTTTTTAATTCCTGCACCTGCCATCCAAATAGTAAATGCTTCCGTATGATGATCTCTTCCTTTAAAAGGATTTTGTTTGCCCTCACGATTTTCCTGCATCGGTGTTCTTCCAAATTCTCCTCCCCAAACCACTAATGTTTCTTCCAGCAATCCTCTTTGTTTCAGATCCAGTATCAATGCGGTCATCGCTTTATCTACCTGCCTGCATTTGTTGATAAACCCGACGTCAATGGCAAGACTTGCATCTGAGCCATGGCTATCCCATCCCCAGTCAAACAATTGCACAAAACGAACTCCTTTCTCAACCAATTTTCTTGCAAGTAAAACATTGTTGGCAAAGCAAGCCACATTTGGCTTTCGTGCCATACATCTCATGAATATAATCCGGCTCGTCATTTATATTCATCACTTCTGGCACTGATACCTGCATGCGATAAGCCATTTCATATTGCGAAATGCGGGAAAGAATTTCCGGGTCTTTATATTCTTCGTATTCTTTTTATTGATCTCATTTATGGCGTCAATCGAAGCTTTGCGCAGATCACGGTCCATGCCTTCAGGATCTTTTATAAACAAAACCGGATCTCCTTCACTTCTGCATTGCACTCCCTGGTATACAGAAGGCAAAAATCCACTGCCCCAAACGCTTTTGCCCGCATCAGGAAATTTTCCGCCCGAAGTAAGAACAACAAAGCCCGGCAAATTTTGATTCTCTGTTCCCAAACCATAAGTAACCCATGAACCAATACTTGGTCTTCCGAGCCGTGGTCCGCCAGTATGTACCAGCAATTGTGCAGGCGCATGATTGAACTGATCAGTGGTCACGGCTTTTAAAAAACTTACTTCATCAACGATCGTTGAGAAATGAGGCAAGTGTTCACTCACCCATGCACGACTTTCACCGTGCTGCGCAAATTTCGCCTGGGGTCCCAACATCTTCGGAACACCACGAATGAATGCAAACCGTTTTCCTTCCAGCAATGATTGAGGACAATCCTGTCCGTCCAATTTCATCAATGCCAGGCTTGTAATCGAATAATTCCAGTTGTGATGGCGCCCCTGCCATATGCAGGTAGATCACAGCCTTCGCCTTGCCGGGAAATGGCGGAAGCTTTGGTGCTAATGGATGTGCAGGGTCAAATAAAATACGTGAAGTATCGTATGATCGTGAACGACATCCCACCAGGGAACCCAATGCAAGTGCTCCCTAATCCCATTGCACTTTCCTTCAAAAAATGCCGGCGGGTATGAGAATGAAGATGGGCATGATTCGCTTCTTCAACCAGTTTTTGATTATGGAGATCTTTTTTGTCATAGGCCTCACCTTCGTTCCCTCTCCTAGGAGAGGGAGGCCGGGCTTTTGTTTATAAATGAATTTTAGTATCGACTCATCATTATTATCTTTTCAATCATCGTTTTTATTTATGTAGTCAGCTTCCAGTAACTCTATTTATCGCCTGTTGCGTCGCACTCTTTGTACTTTCTGTTCGCTATTCAGCCTCACCCTCCTTCTCCCTCTCCGATAGAGAGGAGCGGTTCTTTAGGACATAAACCAAGCCTTCAAATCTTCCATTTCAACTTTTCATTAAAGCCCATCAGTTAAAGTTTTTACGAGCTAAGTTCCCCTTGCGCCGGCGCTGTCCGCGTGTCGCCGAAGCTTTAGCGGAGCACAAGCTTTAGCGCAAGCGTTCGGGGGACAGGGGCTTTAATTCTTCGTGATCACTTCATCCAAATTTAAAATTGCATTTTGCCACTACTACCATTGCCGCCGTTTCAGGATTATTATGCTGATCATCTACTCCTATCATCTCGCAGGTTTTGTCCTTATCTTTCTTAAACTTTTGCAATGACTCATCATACAATTTCATCAACACAGATAATTTATCAGCTGAAATTGGTTTGTATAAGGCTATTTCATATCCTTTACTTATTTGCTGTTTCACATCTTTTGCTGACTCCCTGCATTCTGTATGCAAAATATCTTGCCATATCAAGATAAGCCTCATCATTTAATGTAACCAATGCCTGCAATGGCGTATTTGTACGGATTCGCCTTGCTGTACAAACTTCCCTCGCAACCCCGTCAAATGTCATCATAGAAGGATAGGGAGCCGTTCTTTTCCAATAGGTATACAAGGCGCGGCGATACTGTTCATTACCTTCGCTCTTTACCCAATCTGCACCGTTCCAGGGCGATAACCAAATTCCTTTTGGCTGGTAGGGAAATACGCTTGGGCCATACATTTTTCGCAGATCAACCCACTGATGCATAATCCCTGGTCACGCACTTGTTCTGCGCGATAATCTTACTCTTGCGCCACGACCATATAATTTATTTGAAGGATCTTTCTCCAATGATTCGGGTGTCAACTTTGAGTCTTGCCGGTATGTAGCCGACATTACAATTTCTTTCAGCAATCTTTTTACACTCCATTTATAATCATTCATAAATTTCCAGGAAAGCCAATCAAGTAATTCCTGGTGAGTGGGCGGAATACCCTGTGTTCCCAGGTCTTCCAATGTTTCAGCCAGGCCGTTCCCAAACAATTGCTCCCACACACGATTTACCATTGTCCTTGCTGTCAATGGATTTTCTTTACTTGTTAACCACATGGCCAGGCCAAGGCTGATTGTTGGGAGCATTCTTTGGCATTGGATTCAAAGCATGCGGAACTGCAGCCGTAACTACATCTCCCTTTACAAGCCAATTCCCTCTTTCAAAAATATTGGTCGGGCGATGCATGTCTGACGGATTATCCATCATGATCGGTGGTAGTAGGGACTTTTGCAGTAAGAAGTGACCAATAAGATCTTCTTATTTGCTTCATAGCCTGGTTTGCCCTTGCCTGGAAATTCCTGGGTAAAATAAAACCAATCCATTTGCTGTGCCATTATCAATTGCATTCTTCAAATGAGGATTAGTAGTAAGTAAAATAGATATCGTGTATGCCAGTGCCCAAAGGAATTTCAGTCTCCACGATCTTCCAATTCATTTGTAGTGTCAGGCGAAATGGTCTTCAATACCGGTCCATCAGGACTATCCAAATGGATCGCCCAGGCTCCATCCTTTAGCCAACATACATACCTGTAGATAAACAAATTCTTGTTTTCAAGATCAACATGCTTTAACCTCGCAACGGCATGATTGCGAAATATGAGAAATTTTGTATCCGCTAATTCACTATTGACAAACTGGTCTGCTGTTAACGAATTAATCGAGGGCTCCACGTCCTGAGAAACGGTTTATCTCTTTTGCTTCTTTTCCGTCGAAACATTTTCCTGCAACCACTCCGTCAATGTATTTAGCTCCTGGTGCATGGAATCATTGAAATGTCTCAGCAAAGGATAATCAGTCGTAAGTGTCTTCGTCACGCGTATCATTATAAAAGGCCATGAATTTGTAATACTCATCATGGGTAAATGGGTCATACGGATGGGTATGACATTGTACGCAGCCAAAGGTGGTCCCCAATAATGCCTGCCAGGTTGTATTCACCCTGTCGATCACAGCGGCTGTCCTGAATTCTTCATTATCAGTTCCCTCCTTCATCGTTTGTCATTGTATTGCGTTGAAAGGCGGTCGCTACGTACTGGTCATCTGTGGGATTGGGCAACAGATCACCCGCTATCTGTTCAGTTAGAAATTGATCATAAGGCTTGTCACTGTTAAAAGCTTTAATCAGCCAGTCACGGTAACGCCAAATACTTCTGCTGTCATCCCTTTCGTATCCCTTTGTGTCAGCATATCGTGCAAGGTCAAGCCACATAGACGCCCATTTTTCACCAAAATGACCTGATGCCAGCAGTGAATCAACCAAAGTTTCATAAGCACCCGCTGAATGATCATTCAGATACTGATCAGCAATCTTTCTTTGATGGCAGCATGCCAATAAGATCAAGACTTGCCCTTCGAAGTAATGTAGGTTTATCGGCCTCTGCTGATGGTTTCAATTTCTCTTCATCAAGTTTTTTATAAATAAACCGGTCGATCTCATTCTTTACCCATCCATTGATCCGTTTTTACCTCGGGAACTTCAACAGGTTTTACAGAAACATAGGCCCAGTGATCACCCCATTTTGCACCCTGTTTGATCCATTTGCGCAAAATTTCAATTTCCTCTTTGCTTAATGGATCGTGTTTATAAGGCATTCGTTCATCAGGGTCGTTGATAGTTAGTCTTCTGATCATTTCACTATGATCGGGATCACCGGGAATGATGGCAGGCTTTGCCCGATTTATTTTTTGCAAGCGCATCCACGCGGAACAAAAGGCTGAAGTTTGATTTTCGCCTTACTCCTCCGTGACAGGCTATACATTTTTTATTGAATATGGGTTTAACCTGGGCATTAAAGTCAATAGTTGTTTGTCGGGAACTAAAAACAAAAAATGATGACCGCAACGATTGGGACAAGAACAAAAAGTATCTTCTTCGAAAGGAAATTCATCAGCAATTATTAGGTGTTAAAGTTACAATTATTCGCGTTTTTCAAATAAAGAAATCCTGCGCAAAACGTTAGTGTAACCAGGTTTTTCTTCTGCTGAGAGTATTTGCTGATTACCTTTGCATTTCAAAAAACCTATTATGAACTATAGAATAGAAAAGGATACAATGGGAGAGGTAAAGGTTCCTGAAGATGCATATTACGGAGCACAGACTCAGCGCAGCATTGATAATTTTAAAATTGCACAGGACATTAATAGAATGCCTAAAGAGATCATTCAGTGCATTTGCGTATCTGAAAAAGGCAGCCGCTATTACCAATTTTGAAGCCGGTGTTTTACCAAAAGAAAAATCTGATCTGATCGGAAAGGTTTGTGATGAAATCTTGGAAGGAAAGCTCGATGATTATTTTCCACTTGGTTGTGTGGCAAACAGGCAGCGGTACACAAAGCAATATGAATGTAAATGAAGTGGTCGCTTACCGTGGACATGTATTGAACGGAGGCAAGCTTGACTGACAAAGAAAAATTTCTGCATCCCAATGATGATGTGAATAAATCACAATCGTCCAATGATACATTTCCCAACAGCCATGCATATTGCTGCTTATAAAATTTTAATTGAAACAACAATTCCCGGTATTGAAAAATTAAGAGAATACATTAGCCGAGAAAAGCAAAGCAATTCATGAACGTGGTGAAAGATTGGCCGCACACATTTTATGGATGCAACACCGCTTACACTGTGGGACAGGAATTCAGTGGCTATGTCTCACAGCTGGATCATGGATTAAAAGCAATAAAAAATACACTTAGCTCATTTAAGCGAATTAGCCCTGGGTGGGACTGCTGTTGGAACGGGCATCAATACTCCTCCAAATTATTCTGAGAATGTTGCAAAGCATATTGCCACACTTACCAGGCTTACCATTTAAAACAGCCGAAAATAAATTTGAAGCGCTGGCTGCACATGATGCCATTGTGGAAGCACATGGTGCATTAAAAACAGTTGCAGTAAGTTTAATGAAGATCGCAAATGATATCCGTATGCTTTCATCAGGCCCGCGAAGCGGTATCGGCGAAATTCTATATTCCCGATAATGAACCGGGATCATCTATCATGCCGGGCAAAGTAAACCCAACACAATGCGAAGCATTAACAATGATCGCAGCACAGGTGATGGGAAATGATGTCGCCATTAATATCGGCGGTGCCACGGGTCATTTTGAATTGAATGTTTTTAAACCAGTGATGATCTATAATTTCCTGCACAGTGCCAGATTGATCGGTGATGGCTGCGTTTCCTTTCAATGATAAATGTGCAGTGGGCATTGAACCGATCGAAGCAAATATTAAAAAGCACGTTGATAATTCCCTGATGCTTGTTACTGCCCTTGAATACAAAGATTGGCTATTATAAAGCCGCTGAAATTGCTCAAAAGCACACAAGGAAGGGACTACTTTAAAGGAAATGGCTGTGAAACTTGGATACCTGACACCTGAACAATTTGACGAATGGGTAGTACCCGGGCAGATGGTCGGAAAAATCCGGAACTGATCCCGTAAACTTACTACGAATAGCCGGTTAGAGTAAACCAATGGCCTGCTTTTTATTCGGTAAAGATTTGCGGCTTACAAGCATAATTTTTCATTTTGTCGTTCCAATATCGTATGAATTCCGAACTCAAAAATCTGGTACTATGAAACTAAGTATTAAGTCTACGCCATACTTCTCGGCTTATTCATTAAAAGCATTGAATTCCCTCAGCACCTTGCCAAAAGCCGTAATAAACAGTTTTCACGAGGTTATCAATCGACTGAAGGTATCGCCAACTGAGAATTCTTACTTAAAAACCACTTCGATCAACAAAATAAACATACCAACATGCCGTGCAACCAGGTGATAAGAACTGGTTCATTAGTTACGAATGAGAAACCTTGAGTAATAAAATGAAAAAATCTCCTCTTGAAGGAGATTTTTTTATACATACCCTGGAAGGGTAAAGTTAAAATACCTGGGACCGGGTCAACTCCTGCAAATAGCTGTTTGCGCTTCCCGGAACTATCAACAAAGTCCAGCTTTATTAAACCCACATTCCTTGCATAGTAGTTTGTGGAACTAAATGGCAGCGGACTCCAGGTTGCGCCACCGTCAAATGAATATTCATATTCTTCAAGTACAACAATGGTGTTTTGATAAGTTGTACCCTGCACTGTAACAGCAACGTCCTTTTGCTGAATTGTTTCTTTAAATCGTACACTGATCGGCACTGTCTGGATGCCCGAAGCAGTATCAGTGTATGTATCAGTGAAGGCACCCGACGTCCACGAAGTACCCGCTGCAGCATTGTCTTTCAGAAAATATATTCGCCCCACACATCATGATCAAGGCCAAAGAAAAATCCCACATCCAGGTATTGATAGTAATCGCCTGATGCTTTCCTGAAGTAATCCCAAAGTATCGACTCCTGACCCGTCATTAAACATAAATACATTGTATGTAGTTTCCCTAGTGCTGACTGAGTTTGGGGAAATAACATTTTGGAACAAGGTATCCATAGGGTTGTTGATCAAACTCGTAACTCCAGTTACTGTTGGTGGTACGGGGAAAATAATCTATTACCCCACTCACTACTGTGAGAGGAAATGAACAGGTGGTTGATCCAACTGTGACAGGGATAGTAAATGATCCTTCTGCTGTCGGCGTACCGCTTGCATTTAAAACAATGGCTTGTGCTCCTGTACCGAGAGAAAGTTCCCGATGCGCTGAATGTAACTCCATTAACGGCTGTCGTAACAATGGAATATGTGCCCACAGTGGTTACGTCTACATTTTTACCGTGGCCGTATTTAAAGAATTGGTAGCAACACCAGCAGCATATGTACCTTTGCGTTGACCCCGGGTTACAATTATTTGGTGATCCCTGCAATGCGTACACTGCGGTGCCTCCATTGCCCCGGAATGTTGTTACAGAAATGTGCACAAACTGCTATCATAAGTGACTGTAAAAAATATTCGTCTCCACAGTCTGTGGTTTTCCGTTTCTCTGCAAACGAACTGTATTTTCTCCCGTAGCTGCAAATGAACCAGCCGCTGAGAAATAAAAACCATTTATAGTATCGGTGCTGATCGTGTAGGAACCCGCAGTAATTACATCAACTTTTACATCCACATAATTTGAATCAGCTAAGGAGATATCTGCCTTGTACGTTCCCCCTACCACACTACTCAGGCAATCGCCCGTTGTACCAGATTGAAGTGAGCCTGAAGACGGATTAAACACGCCCTTTTCATAGCTGTATTCTTTTTGCAGGACATTACAAATAGCTGTCAGTAATAGCAGGCCAAAGCAGGGATTTGTGTGCTTTCATTTTGATACTTTAGGATAAATGCAAAATACCATTTTTATAGGAACCTCAGTTGTGAATAATATTTGGACGAATGACTGAAAATCAGGAAACCTGCACCTTATCGCTAACTTCTGTATTTGTTTCAACGGTAGAATGGACTGGAGTATTGCGATATCGTTTAAAAACCGCTTTTGAAAAACTAAAAGAGTAATAACTCCCACAGAGATCGAGGCATCAGCAATGTTAAAGATCGGGCTGAAAAATTCAAACTCTTTTCCTCCCACAAACGGGAGCCATTGAGGAAAATGTAGATCTTACAATAGGAAAATATAGCATGTCAACAACGCTTCCATGCAAAAAGAGCTATAACCCGGAGTGGAGAAACCAGCTACTCCGCTATAGCCTGATGAAATCTTAATAGCTGTGGATCATAATGCATGCCCTTGTCAAAGATCATTCCATAAAACATGTCTGTCAATGAGGTTTCCTAACGCACCAGCATAAATTAAAGCAGCGCAAACAATAAATCCTTTGTGATAATTATTTTTTACAATACGGCCGAGATACCATGTTCCGAATATGACAGCTCCCAACCTGAATAATGTTAATACACGATCTTTCCAATTTCATTTCCAAATTTCCAACCCCAGGCCATACCCGAATTCTCAACAAAGTACAATTGAAATTTTGTGCCAATAACATCTGCAACATGGCCTGTGGGATAAGTTGTCTTGATCCAGATCTTTAGCGCCTGGTCTACATAATTATTAATAGTACAATAATAAAAACAACGCTTCGAAGCTTCACTGTTGAAAAATTTGAAGGTCAAAGATAGGGGAAACTCAGTTGGTCATACCGGGCGTAAAAGTCATTGTAATCCTTAAAATTGATTGACCCTATTCCTCAAAATAAACCCTTTTCACCCGTTGTGGAGATGCCCGTCATTATTTCATAAGGAATAGTATTAGCCCATTCTGCAATTTGTTGAATCGATAATTCGTTTGCCGAAAACTATTACTTCATCACCTTCATTTACATCTGAAATACCTGTTATGTCTACCATTGTCATGTCCATACATACCGCGCCAATAACAGGGACCAGTTGATGATTGATCAGCATTTTTCCTACGCCATTACCTAACAAACGCGAATAACCGTCTGCGTAGCCTATGCGAATAGTTGCAATTACTGAATCTCTTTTTACAATACCTTGCCGGTTATAGCTTACAGATTCGCCTTTCTTTAAATGTTTTATTTGAGCAATTGTAGACTTCAACGTAGCTACAGGTTGCAGTTCCAGTGATCTTGTATTAGTGGCATCCACTCCATACATTCCAATTCCCAGTCTTACCATATCCATTTGTAATAAAGGATGCCGTATGATGGCTGCCGAATTGGCTATATGCTTTATAAATGAATACTCAAGCATTTTTTCCAGTTCATTGCTTGCACTCGATAAATTTCGCATGTTGCTGAAGTGTAAAATCATCTTCTGCCGGATCCTCGCTGCCCGCTAAATGAGAAAAAACAGATCTTATTTTGAAAACTATCCGTTTGATTTAGCACTCGTCAATCTTTTCATGTCTGCTACATCAAAACCAAGCCTGTTCATACCCGTTTCAATTTCGATGTGAACAGGATATTGCTGTAATCCAAGCCGCTTTAAATAAGCGTCAAATTGATGCAGCAATTCAAAAGAATAAATATCCGGCTCAAGATCATTTTTCAACGATGGCATCAAACGTTGATTCTTCCGGGTTCATGATCATAACAGGAAGATGAATACCGGCTTTTCGCAACTCCACCCCTTCATCAGCATAAGCCACTCCCAGGTAATCCACTTTATGATATTGAAGAATGCCTGCTATTTCTGCTCCGCCGCTACCATAGCAAAAGCTTTCACCATGGCCATTACTTTGGTTGAGGGTGCAAAAAATTCTGGTATGCCTTTAAATTGTGTACAATGGCGTTGAGATTTATTTCCAGCACGGTCTGGTGAACCTTTTCTTCAAGCGCATGCGCAATTTTTTCGAATTCAAATATCCTTGCACCTTTTATTAAAATAGTTTCATCTTTAAATTGTGAGGATCGGAATTGCTGAAGAAAGTCTTCTGTTGAATTATAAAACTGGTAAGTAGCCTTACTATCTGGTCTTTAAATAAGTTGAAATATTTTTTCCGATACCGATCACTTTGCTGGTACGATGCTGACGGAGTAAGGAACCAATTTCATCGTATAATTTTTCTTCTGTCAATCCTGTTTGTAAAAAATCAGAAAGAATTACTGTTCGTTTGCTGCCGGCTGCCTGCTGATCAAAGAAAATTCAAAGCAATTGTCAGCGAGCTGAGGTCTGCACTATAACTATCAGTTTATTATTGAGCATTGATTGATCGCTTTCTTCAATTCCAGCCGCATACTGACTGGTTGCAGTTGCTGCATTTTGTTCTGAATAAAAGACCGGTCTATTCCTGCCACCAACATAAGACTACAACAAGTAATGGCATTTTCAATTGATCCTTCATCTATAAAAGGGATTGAAAAATTGAAGGTGTCATGTTTGAAGTTCAGTGTTATCTCTGTTTGAAAATCCTCTCGTCCGACAGAAATCACCTGCAGATCAGAACTTATATTCCGGCCCCAGAAGAAATTATTTATTTCGAGCCTCATCATTTGCCTGGTGATCCATGCATCATCTCCTTTGGAGATCACCTTGCTTGGCATGAGCAAAAGTTTGAGTTTCTCTTTTAATTTTTCTTCCCTGTTTGGAAAATTCTCTAGCTATGCGCTTCGCCAATATTTGTAAGGATGCCAATGGTGGGTTGAATGATCTTTTCTAGTTTTTCCATCTCCCCTGGTTTTGAAATGCCCGCCTCAAAGATGGCAAGTTCATGATGCGAACTCATTTGCCATATGCTTAGCGGAACTCCTATCTGGGAGTTATAGCTCTTAGGACTACGAACGATATTAAAATTCTCGTGAAGCAACTGGTACAACCATTCTTTTACAATCGTTTTTCCATTGCTGCCTGTAATGCCGATGACGGGTATATTGAATTGTTTTCTGTGAAAACCGGCTAACCGTTGCAGTGCCTCAAGAGTATCACCGGCTAAAATAAAGTTAGCTTCGGGGTAATCGGTAACCTTCACCACTTCACTGATGATAAAATTCTGAATACCTCTCTTATACAATTCAGCAATAAATTGATGACCGTCGCGACGGGAGCCTTTTAAAGCAAAAAACAGGGATGTCGATGAGGAATAAACTTTGCGGCTATCGATCAGCAGGTGTTCGATCATCGTCTCCCGGTAAAGTTGCAGAACCTTACCATCAACGATCGCTGCAATATTTTTAATGTTGTACTCCATCATTCTTTTTCTTTTTCGGCATTCTGTAAGAATATAAAATCGATCCGAAAAAGACAAACCACGATAACCATCAATGAAACCCACACGGGTATATAAATATGCACCGCCTCAGCAAGCATTTTAAGACCTATAAAGATGAGCACAATAGCGATCCCCTGCTGAAGATATTCAAACTGGTTGACTGCTCCCTGCAAAAGAAAAAACAGCGAACGTAACCCGAGCACAGCAAAAATATTACTGGTGTAAATTACCAACCTGTCCTGTGAAATTGCAAACACCGCAGGAATGCTGTCCAATGCAAAAACAATATCAGTAGTAGCCAGCAAAACGACAACAACAGAAGATCGCTGTGAAGTAACGCTTGCCATTTTCAACTACTGTAAACTTACCGCTTACGTCGTCGGCATGAATAGGTAAAATTCTCTTTATCAGGCGGTAGACAATATTTCCCTTCGGGTCGTACTCGGTTTCTTTTTTGCTGTAAAAATTTTTACTACCTGTTATTACAAGTATGCCGCCAAAAATGTACAATATCCATTCAAACCTTGCCACAAGAGCAACACCTATCGTAATAAATAAAATGCGGAACACAATGGCAAGCAGGATGCCAATGAGCAACACTCTTGCATAATCTTTCTGTTGTACATTGAAAAAGGTAAAAATGAGAATGAAAACAAAAATATTGTCAATGCTCAGGCTCCATTCCATTAAATAAGCGCTGATATATTCTAATGCGCGGGTATGGCCCTTTCAACATCCAGATAAAACCCAAAAAAAGCAAAGGCAAGCGCTACCCAGAAAATCGTTTGCCAGAGGGCCTTCCGGATAGTTACAGTAGAACCTTTTTGCTGAGCAGGCCCAGGTCAAAGCCAACTGCCAGTAACAAAACAACGCCAAAAACAAGATAGCTGATCTCTGTTATTATTCATCCATGCCGCTTAAGTAAGCAAAGATAGTCTGTGTTCCGTGTCTGGATTGTTCATAGTTTTTTTAAGAAATTGAGTTCAATGTTCAGGCCGCATATTTTTTTCTTACGAAACTGCTGATAGATAAATCCGAACAAAATAACAATTAAAACAGGCAAGCGCAATATTGATGAATTGCCAGGTTGTTTTTTGCTCCTTTACTTTTAAGATCCAGCAGGCGTAGCGTAAAATCTTTTGCTCTTGTTTCAGAGTATTCCGGAAGGATTGACAAGATATTCTAAGCAATTGGTAAAAATTCTTTGTTGGAGAAGGTATAGTTTGTATAAAAATTATGACCCATGGGCATAGGTCCATATTGCTGACTTACCTGGTTAGTGGCAATATCTCCATCAGCCACTACGATCATCTTTGTTGCAGAATCGCAAATATTTTTTACCGGAACCTGGTAAAGCATTCATCGAATCAGTGAACGATTTTTGGTATGCGACCGGCATAAAGTGATCTGAAATTTCCTTCCAGCAATGCAGCCACCGCGGTATCATGAACTGTGAATTGTTTGATGTCCGGGGCTATTTGTAAAAATTCAAAATCGATTTTAGCGGGTGCAGTTAACACCTGGCATTGGCAGAAGATCTGAGCAAAAACGTTTTCCTGATGCCGTCGGCCTTTACTGTATCCAATGTATTGGGGAACATTGTTCTTACCCCATCCAGGTTTTTGCTGATCGGAGTTGTTGGTGCCATTCAATATTGGGAAGAAGGGCCAATCCACCAACCGTGTTTGCTGAGTGTTTGGGTCTGATCTGTCCCAGTTTATCACACTGCATGTCCTGCAAAAGATGTTTTCATTGAGACGAGCGCCATAACGAAAAGTATATCTTCCAAATTAAGTCGCCCTGTCGAAAGCAATAAATCCATGGGATCTATAAAGACTATCAAACTCGGCATACATATTATCGATCATCCAGAAAATTTTCCCTCCTCGCATTACATACTGATCGATCTTTAATTTGTCCTCATCAGAAAAATGTTTTTGTTGGTTTCAAAATAACAATGGCATTAAATGCAGAAGGTATATACGGCATTTGTTTCAGATTAACGGTATCAAACCTGTAATCATGAATCAAGTGTGCGCACAGCATCGTCCACATTTGGTCCCCATATTTCACCATTACCCAGGGCATAACCTATCAATGGTTTTGAGGTGCTGGTAATTTTTGAATGGCACTGGCAAATTTGTATTCCAATGTTGCTTCCACATCATTATACAAGGCAGCCAATTGCTCTTGTTCTGTGCCGTAATTTTTTATTCCTTTGAATAAATTAACACCAATGGCTGTATCCTTATAATGAATAACTGCGCCGGGAAAGCACCTGCTTAATATTCATTTCATCTCCCACCTTTGAAGGCGCCTGTATTGTATAAGGCCTCAATCCATAAAAATAATCCATTGAGTCTTCAAAGCGGCCGCTGATGAGAGTCATTAGCAAGATTCTTGAGAGGATCTGTATATCTGACTATTATATTTCCATGTGAGTATTCACGGGTCTCCTGCAAAAATTCCTGCAACACTGTTGACGATCTTTTAAACCCCGCCGGGTAATTTCCTTTAAAAAACATCTATCGTTACCTGCTCGTCTAAATTTCTAAGCAGATCCTTTGTCGCTTTGCTGAGCGTATACCTTTTCTCCTTTGTTAAGATCAATCCGGGAATGAAAAGCAGAAGCAAGCAAGTTAATACCGAATAAGACCAGTAATAAAACAAGCAGATTAAAATTTGAGGAGAGGTTTTTTTCATCTGCAGTTTAACGCTTTAAGAGGTTACGGTTGGTTATCGAAAGAAATAAGATAATAACAGTGGTGAAATAAATGACATCCCTTGTATCAATTACGCCCCGGCTTATACTGCGATAATGAAAATCGATTCCTGCCATCTCCAACATAATAATCCGCACCCCCACTTAATCCGGGCAAGCGACTGATAGCACTAAATCCATAATACAACAATGCGCATCCAATAAGGCTTACAATAAAAGCTACAACAGAATTATTGGTAGAAACTGCTGGAACAAATTCCTACCGCAGTAAAAACCGAAGCCAAGAAAACCAGCCCGATGTAAGAGCCGATCGTTGCACCGGCATCAATTCCTTCATTGGAAGACAATTTTCTGAACAGAAAAATATAAATGATCGTTGGCAGCAATGCTATCAACACAACTATTAAACTACCAAAGTATTTCCCGGCAATAGACTTGGCTACGGCTCAAGGGGTCGTGTTTGAAGAATTTCATAAGTACCGGCCTTAAATTCATCGGCAAAACTGCGCATGGTGATAGCAGGGATAAGCAATAACAATATCCAGGGTGAGAGTTGAAAGAAGCGGTCCAGCGTGGCGTAGCCAAAATCAAAAATATTATTTTCAAAAACAAACAGCATTAGTCCGTTCACCAGCAAAAAAACAATGATCGCAATATAACCGGTAAGACTGCTGAAGAATTGTCTGAGTTCTTTTTACAAACTGACCACATGTGGATGAAGATGGGTGCAAAATAAGGTAAACTAATAACATTTGATCTTTCTTTAATGGCAAGATCCGCATCGTATTTTCTTAAAAAATTATGGAAATCTAACTTGCCAGCATCCCAATCGAAATTTTTTATGAGAAAGTCACTTCCCTGCCTGTCCATACTTGTTATTACAGTTTTAATTTCAACAACTGGTTTTTCTCAAAAGAAAAAGCTGCCTCCACCGCCGCCGCCAAAAATTAATTCAATGATTGAAGAAAACCTGCGCCCCCACCGCCGCCCCTCCTCCGAAAATATCATCCAATACTCCTGACCAGCCGTTGTCCTCCTCCACCGCCACCGCCGCCTACCAAAAGAAGAAGCAAACGATTTAAAAAATAAAGCCCCGCCATAGCGGGGCCTCATGGAAAACGATGAAGCAATTTATACTGCGAAACTTTCGCCACAGCCACAAGTGCGACTGGCATTAGGGTTAATAAAGTGAAATCCTTACCGTTCAGTCCATCAGAAAAATCAAGCGTAGTATTCACCAGGTACAAAAAACTTTTCAGATCCGTAACGATCTTTACACCATTATTCTCGAAACACCTGGTCTGTGGGTTTTTGCTCGTTATCAAAATCAAGTTTATAACTCAACCCGGAGCAGCCTCCACCTACAACACCTACGCGAACAAAATAAGAAGAAGGATCAACTCCTGCCTGTTGCATTAATTCCTCAACTTTATTTTTTGCTTTATCACTTATATAAATGCCATTTTCAAGTGCTACATTCATAGTCAAAATTTTTTTATTTTTCAAGATGAGTACTCATTTCCCTTAATTGATTCACCGCGTTTGTAACTTTTTCAATTGTATAGTCTATTTCTTCATCCGGTTGTATATCGCCCCAAACTAAAGCGCAACGAACTGCGTGCCATATCATCTCTTAATCCGAGTGCCTTTAGCACATACGATGGTTCCAATGAAGCCGACATACAGGCCGAGCCGGATGACACCGCAATATCCTTGTTGAATGCCGCCATGAGCCCTTCACTCTCCGCATGACTTAAAAGAATATATTAGCAACATGAGGTAAACGATAATGTTTATTTCCGTTTACACAGTGCCTTCAATATCTGATAATGCAATTTCAAGTTTATCTCTGAGCCTGCCTATTCTTTCTGCGTCGTTGCTCATTTCATTCATGCAAATTTCGCAAGCCTGTCCAAAACCAACAATACCGGGTACATTCAACGTTCCGCTTCTCATTCCCTTTCATGTCCGCCACCATCCATCTGAGCTGCCAGTTTTACTCTGTGGTTTTTTCTTCGGACATATAAAGCACCAACACCTTTTGGTCCGTAAATTTTGATGAGCATTGAAAGCCATCAGATCGATCCCATCTTCATTTATATTCACAGGTATTTTTCCAACAGCTTGTGTTGCATCTGTAAAAACCAATACTCCTTTTTTCTTTGCTATTGCGCTAATTTCTTTTATAGGCATTATAGTTCCGATCTCATTGTTAGCATACATGATGGCAACAAGAATGGTAGTTGTCTTAAAAGATCTTTCCAATTCATACCAGGTCGATCAATCCATCGTTTTTAACTTTCAAATAAGTTATTTCAGCTCCCAGCTTTTCCAGGTGCCGGCACGGATCAAGTACTGCCCCGTGTTCGATATTGCAGGTAATGATATGATTTCCTTTACCGGCATGTAGCTCTCAAACACGCCTTTTAAGGCAAGGTTGTCGGCTTCTGTCGCGCCGGAGGTAAAAATGATCTCCTGTGATTCGGCACCGATCAGTTTTGCTACCTGCCCACGGCCATACTTGACTGCTTCTTCAGCACTGCCATCCATAAGCGTGATTTCTGCTGGCGGCATTGCCAAAATGTCTCTGTAAAATATGGCAGCATTGCTTCCAGAACCCTTGGGTCGCAGGGTGCGTTGTAGCATTATGATCAAGGTAAACAGGAAGCTTTCAACATGCTGTAATTCTTGCTGGTGTTAATAACGCAAAGAATTAGACAAAAGGTTCTATCCGGATTTGTTGTTGCGAATCTGGCAATTGTATCATTTTCATACTCTTGCCTGACGACAAGTTCTCACAATCCTTGTAGTTATTCCATGAAAAAAGTTGAGCACATAGGCATTGCCGTAAAATCATTGTCTGACTCCATCCCGCTATTTGAAAACTTTTGAACAAGTTCCTGCTATAAAATAGAGAAAGTAGAGAGCGAAAAGTAAATACAGCATTTTTTCAAATAGGTGAAACCAAAATTGAGTTGCTGGAAAGCCAGGAAGCGGATGGAGTGATCTCAAAATTCATTGACAAAAATGGTGAAGGGATCCATCACATTGCCTTTGAAGTAAATGATCTTGCATCAGAGATAGACTCGCTTAAAAAAAAGAAGGGATTCACCATCCTGAATGAAACCCCAAAACAAGGGCTGACAATAAACTCATCTGCTTTGTTCATCCTAAAAGCAGCAATGGAGTTCTATAGAGCTTGCCAAAGTATAGTATCGAAAAAATAAAAACCTCGGTATAAAACCAGGTTCTTACGTCCGTCCAATAATCTATTTGTAGTTATTTTTAAGCTGTTTCTCGTTCTTGAATTCGATACTTAGTGTTTACTCTTATCGAATGCGAAGACAAAACTAATAGCCGTTCTCTACACGCTTGCAAGTGATTTTCCTTATAATTTTACGATCTGCAGGAAGGTAGTTTTACATTGGCTTATACCTGTTGACCTTAAGTAATTTAGGACGGATTTGATTTTATCAAATTCAACTGAAGAAATAAAAAGAGATGAGTTTTTGGTTCAAAAATTAATCAAGTGAGAGTAAAACTCGAATAAAATTGTCAAACTTTTACCAGGATTATTTGAGTAACATCCCATAGCTGAGGATGAGAGTCATGCAAAGGACGTTATCTACTCAGTTTCTTCCGTTTCTTTTCCGATGCTCAGCTTCTCGACTGCAAGTTGCGCAGCTATCTGGCTTGCATCTTTTTATTGAAAGCTTTTCCTTCGGCGATCGGCCTGCCCATCTACAACGGCAGCAATTGTAAAAGTCGCCGTCCATTTTTCAATCGTTCTCACTGATCGTTTCAAACTCGAGGACCTTGCCATTTTTATTGGCCCATCCATACAATTTGTTCTTATGATTGATCTCCAGCAGTTCAAGATCCTCCATATACATGTGGGGTAAGAATGATCCTTTCAGCCACCCATTTGCTTGTCTTCTTATAGCCTTTGTCAAGATAGATGGCACCTAACTAAGTGCCTCCAACGTATTGCCAAATATCTGGCTCACTTTTAATGAGCCATCCGATTTATTATAGAGGGTGACTTTTTTCAATCCCATTCGCAAAGCAATCTCATTTAATTGTTGGCGATTCACCATTTTGCTTCGCATCTCTGTCAGAAACCCTTCTTCTTTATAGGGATATCGCTTAAATAAGATAATCGGCTATTAAAGCGCTGAGAATGGCATCGCCCAGATATTCGAGTCGCTCATTATTTTCATCTGCATGCTTCTCTTACAGAACGGTGAGTTAGAGCAGTTTTATATAAGAGCAATATTACCCGGAGCAAAACCCAGTATATTTTTTAAATGTTTCTTAAATGAAGAACCTGATTCCTTCGGAAAAATTGCTTAAAAATATCCACAATGTTTAAGCTACAAAATTTTTACTCATCAGAAAAATAATTCCTGAATTCAAACATATTTTTTCACAATCACGCAGGCATTGTGTCCTCCGAAACCAAATGTGTTACTTAAAGCAGCTCTTACAGTACGTTGCTGTGATTTATTAAAAGTAAAATTAAGCCGTGGATCCAACTCAGGATCATCAGTAAAATGATTGATGGTTGGCGGAATGCAATCATGCATTACGCTCATTACACAGGCGATTGCCTCAATGACACCTGCTGCACCAAGACAGTGCCCGGTCATTGATTTGGTAGAACTGATATTTACATTATAAGCATGCTCGCCAAAAACATCGACAATGGCTTTTACTTCTGCAATATCGCCAAGTGGTGTTGAAGTACCATGAGTATTTATATAATCAATGTCATCAGGTTTCATACCTGCATCTTCCAATGCAGCATTCATTACATTCTTTGCGCCCAATCCTTCAGGATGCGGAGCAGTAATATGATGGGCATCGGCAGTGGCCCCGGCATCCGGCTATTTCACAATAAATCTTGCGCCACGTCTTGACAGCATGATCAAGCGTCTTCCAGTATAATAACGCCGGCAGCCTTCACCCATTACAAATCCATCACGGTCTTTATCATAAGGGCGGCTGGCTGTTTTAGGATCATCATTTCTTTCACTCAATGCTTTCATGGCATTAAATCCGCCAACACCTGCTTCACTTATCACACTTTCAGAGCCACCAGCTAAGAATAATATCTGCCTTTCCTAACGTAATAAGATTACAGGCTTCCATCATTGCATTGGTAGAAGATGCGCAGGCACTCACCACTGCAAAATTTGGTCCGCTGAAACCATGACGCATTGATGATTTGCCCTGCGGCAATATCAAGGATCATTTTCGGAATAAAGAATGGATTGAAGCGGGGAGTACCATCACCTTTTGCAAAATTCATTACTTCTTCCTGAAAGTAATAAGACCCCCAATGCCACTTGCAAACACAACTCCTACCCGATCAGTATTGACATTATCTTTTGTAATACCGGCATCCTTCACTGCCTGGTCGCTTGCAACCAATGCAATTTGTGTGAAGCGATCGATCTTTCTTGCTTCTTCTTTTCAAGAAATGCTGTGGGTTCAAAACCTTTTATTTCACAGGCAAATCTTGTCTTGAATTTCGAAGCATCGAACAAGGGTGATCATATCCGCACCTGAAACACCATTGATCAACCCGTTCCAGTATTCATCAACGGTATTGCCAATCGGTGTGAGAGCTCCCAGTCCAGTTACTACTACCCGTTTTAATTCCATAATGGCCAGCTCATGAATTTTAGTTAAAGATACTATTCGAGCAACTATGAAGCTAGCAGTATAGTAAACCGCCTTCGCCGCGATACCAGCAGAAGGCGGATAAAGTTTATTCTCCTGCCTGCATACGGACAGGCATTCGGTTTACCGCCGAATGAGATCAAGGATTACTTTGCATGTTCTTCCAGGTAAGCAATAGCCTGGCCAACAGTTGTAATGGTTTCTGCCTGCTCATCAGGAATGGAGATATTGAATTCCTTTTCGAATTCCATGATCAGCTCTACGGTGTCTAATGAATCGGCACCTAAATCATTAGTGAAAGAAGCTTCATTAGTTACTTCAGCTTCGTCAACGCCTAATTTGTCTACAATGATCTTCTTTACTCTTGATGCAATGTCTGACATGATCGTAGATATTTTAGTTAAATATGGCTGCAAAAATATGCTTTTTGAATTAATCACAGCATCTGCATGAATTTTTTCTCGCATTCCATACTGAGCTGGATTCTTGAAGCGATAAAAAGCGAATTCTGCACGAAATAAATAACGCTACTAACGGTTGGCAGTATTAGCCAAGTATATTTGTAAATTGAAAGCGTTCAGAAAATTGACAGGAATGGCACTGAAAATCATAGATCATGGCACAAAGGAATATCAGCAAATGAGTAAAAGCTGCGTGATGATATTTTGCGTAAACCTCTTGGGGCTTAGACTTTTGATCCGCATGAATTGGAGGATGAAAAAATAATTTGCTGATCGGCGCTTTTGAAGATGACAACATGCTTGGCTGCTGTATGTTGGTAGAAGAAAATCCAGGAGTGGTCAAATTGAGACAAATGGCCGTTCTTAATGCATTGCAGGGAAAGGGGATCGGAAGGGCATTGATGCAATTTGCCGAAAACCTGGCAAGGGATCATGGCTATAAGAATGCTGACTATGCATGCCCGTAAAAATGCCAGTGGGCTTTTATGAAAAAATGGGATATAAAGTAAAAGGTGAAGAATTCAGGAAGTATCTATCCCTCATTATGAAATGGAAAAGAATTATAAAAAAGCAATTTACTTTTTCTCAACTGCTCAAATTCATCGTTCTATTTTTGACTTTTGCTTTTAACAATTGTCGCATTTCATAAATCGAATCGCGATCACTAAAACCATTTTCGGCACAAGGAAAAATGAACGACTATCAAAGTATAAATGAAAAAGTTAGGGCTTTCCATAAACTGTGCTCAATGCTTTCCATGACCATTGCTTTGAACCTCTTTCATTGTGCAAGAGAAAATCCATTCCTCTTCAAATTTCATGGTAAAACTGTCTTTCAAATGTAGCCGCTCGCCGATAAACCATTGCCGGCATGGCAAACCAAAAACTGATCATCAGGAAAAACCACATACATGATCCTGTTACCACTGCAAAGGCGAGCAATTTTTTAAATAATACAGCACAACACAAACCAGCGCAAAAATATTTGCCAAAATGATCATGATTCTTATCTCGGGGCGGCTAATAAAATGATAACGCAAAGCCTGTAACACTTGTCGTTTATCGTAGCTGAATGAAATGGTCATCGGCTTTATCATTGCTCAACCGAAAAATTTCCGGATCTGGAGTAAGCGTATTTTATTTCGAATACCATAGGCATCACAAACTTCATCATAGGTCATCTTTCTTGGATCACGCATCCTGCCACCCGGCAACACCACCCGGTACAATTACGTAACGGAAGGAAATACCTCCAAGTTCTGGTGACCACGGGGCGGTATCTCTTATTACAGGAACACGAATGTTACCGGCCGAATTCAAAACAAAATCCCAATGGTCTGGCAAAACCAGAACCAGTAGCCAACAGGTGTAAGGCAATGGGAAGACGTCATCAGCGAGGCCTGTCACTGCCCAGGATCCCCTTTCATATAGGCGAGGACAACCCCATTGTCAATGATGGCTTGCGTGACACCGGCGGCCTTATCAGCCCCACGTGCATAAAGCCCCATAACTAGCAAGGTCCGCACCGCAGCGGTATCCCAGCCTGCGGCGCCGGTTAAAAACCGGGCAGAGTATATTACGTTAGCGGAACCTGCGGGCCGGCGGAACCTGCGGGGCCGGCAGAACCTGCAGCGCCAAAGCTGCCCGGGACCTTGCGGACCAGCAGCACCCTGTGGTCCGGCAGGACCATCTTTTGGAACAACTGGAATTGTAAAACCACCCAGTAATAGAACTATAAGTAGGAACCAGAAAGCCGGAAATGAATTTGCGGGATTTCACAAAGTTGAATTTACAAACCCTTAACGCGAACATTTGTGGAAAGAAGTATAATACCCTGACTCTTCAGCCGCGCGAAGACTGTTTGCTATGAAAGCCAGCCATAAAAGGAAATGAATAGTCGATAAAAATACCGGCCGAGCGGCCGGTATTCTAAAAATTATTTATTCACTCATTTGTTTTGCCTCTATACTTAATGTAGCGTGAGGCACCGCACGAAGGCGTGCTTTATCGATCAATTTGCCGGTAACACGACAAATGCCATAAGTTTTTATTTTCGATCCGCATCATTGCTTTCTCAAGATGATCGATGAATTGATTTGACGGCTTGCCATCTGGCTCAGTTGTTCTCTTTCCATGCTCAGCACTACCATCTTCCATGGTCATGTAACGGGCATCTTCCATATCGCCAGTTTCGTCCTTTGCGGGTTATCAAACCCTGCAAATAAGTCCAGTTCTTTTTTGCAGCATCCAGTTTTTCGGTGATTATCTCTCTGAACTCTGTAAGGTCGGCATCGGAATATACGCTGTGTACGGGCCAGTATTTTGATTCATAGGCGTGTCTAAGACAGATTTTGTAAATTCAGGTTCATATTTTTACTGATCGGGTTGTCGTTTTTGGTATTACTACTTTCGCGGGCTTAGGAGGTTCTTTTTTTCACAATAGGTTTTATTGTGGGTTTTACTGAAACCAAAGATTTTGGACCGGTCACTTCATGTTTTGATGGCTGACAGGCTCTTTTGCGACCGGTTTGCTGATCTCGGAGCAACTTCTTGGCAACAGCTTTTGTTACAGCGCTTGCTCACTGCTATGTTTTTGCCATGGCTTTCGTTGCTCCTTTCTTAGGCACGGATTTGGCTGGCTTCCGCCTGCTGGACGGGCGGTTTTGCAATCGCTTTTGTCACTGCTTTTTTGCCGGCTTCCAGCCCCGCCTGCGTGTCGCACAGGTTTTTTAACGGCTGGTCTCCCGCTTTTTGTGACGGGCAGGCTTTTTAGTTGGCATACTATTACCCTTTTTTGAAACAATCACTTTCAATAGAGATATCGTTGATCTCAATTTCAGTACCCTCCTCAATTTCCGGTACCAATTCCAGCTTATCTGCCAGAATTTCGGCGCAAATATAGTCATTAAACTGAGCTAGCGAATTCTTTAATCCATTCTCTGGCCGCCACTTTTACCTCTATCCTATCTGTCAAGCTCAAAGCCACTATCCTTTCGGATCTTCTGGATCCTGTTTACAAACTCCCGGGCATTTCCTTCATGTTCTAAGTTCAGGCGTTATCGTTATATCAAGAGCTACCGTCAACTGTCCTTTACTTGCGCCACTGTCCAACCGGGAATGTCTTCACTGGTTATTTCAACTTCGGCGAAGTTTGTAATATTACAGGCATCGCCATCAATTGACAAATTATATTGACCATCTTTTTCCAATCTTACGATATTTGATCCTGGTCAAACTGGCTCAGCAATGCCGATACTGCTTTCATCTTTGGTCCCAGTTTTTTACCAAGTGCCACAAAATTTGGTTTGATCTTTTTCTGATAAACCTTCGGTGTCGGATTTAGATATTCAATCTCTTTTACATTCACTTCGGCTTTTAATCAGGTCTTCAACTTTTTGCAACTGTTCTTTCATCGAATCACTCAAAACCGGTATCAACACTTTTTGCAAGGGCTGACGAACTTTTATATTTTACCTTTTTGCGTAATGATAAAATCAGCGAGTGAGGCATCCTGTGCCAACTGCATTCTTTCTTCAAGTGATGTCATCAATTAATGTTTCATCTGCAACGGGAAAATCAGCATGATGAATTGAGTTCAGCTTTAAAACGACCAGTGACCGCATTCAGGTTGCTGAAAAATTGCGTCGCTAAAGAATGGAGAAATCGGGCGCCATCAATCTCACTACTGTTTCCAGGCATTCATATAGAGTTTGGTAAGCACAAATCTTATCATGTTCATATTCGCCTTTCCAGAAACGACGGCGCTGCATAAGACGAACATACCAATTACTCAAATGTTCATCAACAAAATCTTCTACCAGCGCGACCTGCCTGTGTTGGCTCATAATCATCCATGAACTTCATTTACTTTCTTTATCAACAGTATTTAATGAAGAAAGTATCCAGCGATCAATCTCTGGCCTTTCAGTCTAAGTGGAACATATTTTTCTTTAAAAGAAAATCCATCCACGTTGGCATACAGAGCAAAAAACTGGTAGGTATTATAAAGATGTACCGAAGAATTTTCTTTGAACTTCTTTAATACCATCCAGGTCAAACTTCATATTGTCCCATGGAGAAGCATTGGTAACAAGATACCATCTTGTAGCATCAGCGCCGAAAGTTTCAATTGTGTTAAACGGATCAACAACGTTGCCAAGACGTTTACTCATTTTGTTGCCATTCTTATCAAGCACCAATCCGTTTGATACACAAGTTTTGTAATGCAACTGAATCAAAGACCAATGCGGCAATCGCATGAAGCGTATAAAACCATCCTCTTGTCTGGTCAACACCTTCAGCAAATAAAATCTGCAGGAAAGCTTCGCTTTCAAATGTGTTCTTTTATTTTCAAATGGAAAATGCCATTGGGCATAAGGCATGGCGCCACTGTCAAACCAAACATCGATAAGATCAGGGAACCCGTTTCATTGGTTTACCTGATCTTGCTTACAAATATTATTTCATCAACATAAGGTTTATGCAGATCAAGAATTCCTCCGGTGTAAGTAATGTTTGTTTACATCACCACCTAATACATTATTGGCTTTTCGAATTCCTGTCATTTAGTTCTTCAATACTGAACCAATACAAATTTCTTCTTCTCCATCTTCTGTTTTCCAAATTGGTAGCGGTGTTCCCCAAAATCGGCTGAACGGCTCAGGTTCCAGTCCACCATATTCTCCAACCAGTTGCCAAATCTTCCTTCACCTGTTGATTTTGGTTTCCAGTTAATGGTTTTATTCAACTCAACCATTCTGTCTTTGATGGCAGTGGTTTTAATGAACCAGGCATCAAGCGGATAATAAAGAACAGGTTTATCTGTTCTCCAGCAATGCGGATAACTGTGTTCGTATTTCTCAACTTTAAATGCACGGTTCTCTTTTTTCAGTTTAACCGCTATGTCAACATTTACATCAACATAATCTTTCGGATCATCGTATAATTCTTTACATAACGATTGCTGAACTCACCCAAACCATCAATAAACTTTCCCTGCACTGTCCACCATTGTCAAAATGCCGATGTTATATTTTTTACCAACACTTGAAAATCATCAGCACCAAAGGCAGGAGCTGTATGAACAATACCAGTACCATCTTCTAGTTGTTACAAATATCGCCAAGCAAAACTTTAAAAGGCATTGTCGAGGTATTTCTTAGTACTTTTAGTTTGCCTCGAAAGGAAGTAATTGTTCGTAATGAAATTCTTCGAGATCTTTTCCCTTGAATTCAGTTAAATATTTTCCAGGGAAGAATTTTTGACTTCTGAATTGAATAGTTTTCAAAATCACCATTCTCATCTTCTTCTTTAAAATATTTTCCAATCAATGCTTTTGCAAGAATAACATTTACCGGAAGATGAGTATAGGGATTAAATGTTTTTACCAGAACATAATCAATGTTAGCTCCAACTGTCAATCCTAAGATTTGATGGAAGTGTCCATGGGGTGGTCGTCCATGCAAGGAAGAAAACTTCTCCACCATGATTTTGAACTATCGAAAAGCTGGCTTTGTGCGGTTACAATTTCCTCATTGGGGATTAAGGGCCGCTTTAAACATCGCCACACGCAACTCGTATCCTTTACATCTTTATAGTAACCCGGCATGTTTAATTCATGCGAACTTAATCCTGTACCTGCAGCGGGAGAATACGGCTGAATGCTTACACTTTCATACAATAATCCTTTTTCATACAACTGTTTCAATAACCACCACAAGTGTCTCAATGTATTTATTATCGAAAGTGATATAAGGATCATTCAGATCAACCCAATAACCCATCTTCACGGTCAGTTCATCCCATTTATCTTTATAACGAAGAACCGCTTCACGACATTTCTGATTATAGTCTTCAACAGAAATTTTTTTACCTATATCTTCTTTGGTAATTCCTAATTCTTTTTCAACTCCGAATTCTACTGGCAGGCCATGTGTATCCCAGCCACCTTTTCGTTTTACCTGGAATCCTTTCATGGTTTTGTAGCGGCAAACAAGATCTTTTAGCGTGCTGGAAATAACGTGATGAATGCCGGGCATTCCATTGGCGCTGGGCGGACCTTCATAAAATACAAAGGGCGTGGCTCCTTCTCTTAACTCTACACTTTTTTCAAAAGCCTGCTCAGCCTCCCATTTCTTAAGGATCTCTTTTTCGATAGAAGGAAGATTTAGTTGAGAAAACTCTTTGTATTTAACGCCCATAGCTGACTTGAAAAGTGGGCAAAGTTAAGGGAAAACGGCGGGCTTGAAAGAGTAAATAAGCCTCTTTCCCTACATGCTCAGTCGGGTTACTAAACGATGAAGTCGATTGCGACGCAACAGGAGTTGAGCAGAGACGTGAAGTTGGTATTAAATTATCCATCCTGGCTCTTATCAACTTTTTTCTGATAAGTTTATAAACCCTGATAGCACTCATCAGTAATATCACAAAAGCGATCAATCCAACTATCCCCCAGGCTGCACTCATGTTTTGCTTCACCACCGCAAGCATGACAATAGCAACCAGGAAAATGGTAGCTACTTCATTCCAGATTCTTAGTTGTTGCGAGGAATAGTTGAATATTCCTTTTACTTGTTGCTTATAGATAGCATGCAGGGTAAAATGATAAACATAAAGACCTAGCACAAAACAAAGTTTGATCATCAACCACTGAGGAAAACCGCCCAACAAATACCACATCCATGGGCCAAAGATCAATGTAAGAATAGCAGATGGCCAGGTTATCCCAAACCACAAGCGCCGCATCACTAACTCCGAATTGTCTTTGCAAAATATTCTTTTCAGGTTGAGATTTTTCTGCCGCTTCAGTATTGTAAATAAAAAGCCGGGGCATGTAAAACATCCCCGCAAACCAGGAACAACTGATAAAAATGATATGGAGTGCCTTTATGTAGAGGTACATACCCCATCCCCTAAAGGGGGTGTTTTGAGTTATGTGATAAATGTATTAGTTCTTTATGATTCGAATAATTGTGAAATTCTTTTTCATTTTTAAGTTTCGTTTACTCCTCTTTGGGGATGGGGGCAACCATTGTGCAATCGCGCTTACCCAAAGCGGATGCGTATTTAAGCAGGGGATCATCGTAAATGACTCGCCTCCGGCGTGCAAAAATTTCTTTTCCCTCTTTCGCGATCTCTTCAAGTGTTTCAGGCAGTCACTGACAAACGCAGGACAAGCTACCAATATTTTTTAATCCCTTCTTTTGGCAATTCACCCAGGCGCCGGGCCGTATAAGGAGTGAGCCATTTATCTCTTCCCAATCTTGATTGAAAGGACAGCTCAAATTTTTCTTTTGGGATTTCAAGCTCATTTGTTACAAGGGCGATCGTTTTGAAACATTGGTGCCTGTAACAATATTTGTGAGCGAGTGAATCAATTTCACAACAATCAGGACTTTTCAGGCAATGGTTTCCGGTGATATCGCCTTTGACAATGTGGCGCTCGGAACTCCGTGATAACTGAACAAAAGTTTATCAAAATCATCCTGCAGGTAAGGTTTTATGCTTTCAGATAACGCGTGTATATAGTCTCCGTTATTATAGTAGTGGCCCGATCGTCGTTAATTTGAATGGGTATCTATTTTTTTTATGAACCTCTTTCATGTATTCAACTGCGGTTTCATAGCTACTCATTGCATAATGCGGATACAGGGGCATCAGGATCACTTCTTCCAGTGCCGGGATCTTTTTTAATAAGTTATCATAAGCCCTTTTGTGGAGCAGGATTTCCATAACGCATAGCTATTTCCACAGGTTCAGCAACTTGTTTCTGTAAGCTTTCCTGCAACCGTTTTGTAAAAACGATCAGCGGGGACCCTTCTTTTGACCAAATCGATTTGTACGCTTCGGCAGATCTTGGGGCTCTGAAAGGAACGATGATCCCTTTCACTAATAACAAGCGGAACAAGTAAGGATAATCAATTACCCGTCGCATCCATTAAAAACTCACCGAGATATCGCCTCACATCCTTCACATCAGTAGAGTCGGGCGAACCCAGGTTCATCAATATAATTCCACGTTTCATGAACAAATCAAAATGATTCACAAATGTAGAAGAAGCAAAAACCAAAAAATTAAAAAATTGAAACCCGCGACTCAATTTTTACTCTAATTTTTCTTGCGACACTTCAACCACTGAAAATAACAGTTGAGGTACATCATTACCTGCACCTGACAACAATCACCCGCCGAAATGACAATGGAATGACATTATTTTTAAGGTGGTGGAGGCTATCGAAATTACTTTTGCGCCGTTATATCATCGACAATTTCATACAGGTGACCAAATTTGCGGGACATATCAAAGTTTTGGATCGCCGGGATCAACTACAAAAGGCTGATGCTGCAACGAGAGGACAGTTTGCCATTCAAAACGATCAGCATACCCGCCTTCTGGAAAAAGCACTGGCTAATAGTTTGGATGAGGTCTTTGTGCTTTCTACCTGTAACCGCACAGAAATCTATGGGTTTGCGGATAGTGTCTCTCAATTGATCGATTTATTATGTGATCAGACTGCGGGAAGTAAAGAAACATTTTTATCCTCTGCGTATATAAAGAATGGTCATGAGGCCATTACGCATCTGTTTAATGTAAGTGCAGGGCTGATTCACAGAATTTTAGGAGATTATGAGATCATTGGCCAGATAAAGGCGGCAGCGAGTTTGCAAAAAGACATGGTTGTATCAACGTAATGCTCGAGAGATTGATCAACACGGTTCTTCAATCATCAAAAGCGATAAAAAATCAAACTGAATTAAGCGGAGGTACTGTATCAGTTTCTTTTGCCGCCGATTCAATACATATGCGCGAACATGTAACGGCCATTGCGGATAAGAAAATTCTTTTGCTCGGTACCGGGAAAGATAGGAAAGAGTACAAGTAAAAATCTCGTTCATTATCTCAAGACAAAAATATTACCCTTATTAATCGCACCGAGGAGAAAGCGGCTGAGCTTGGCGAAAGAGCTTGGGTCTGAAGCATGCGCCGATAAGTGAATTGTCAAAGTCACATTTCGCGGGAGCTGACATTATATTTGTAGCTACCGATGCCACTGAACCAACTATTCTCTCGGTCACATCTTGAAGAACAATCCGATAAATTAATTCTTGACCTATCTAGTTCCTTTTAATGTTGAACAGGCAGTTCAACACCTTCACTACATTACTGTGATAAATGTGGATGAGCTTTCTAAATTGCGGGATGAAACTCTTGCCAAGCGTGAAGCGGATGTTCCAAAAGCAAAGAGCAATCATAGCTGACCATATTGCAGAATTTATCGCAGTGGCACGAGCACCGTAAACACGTGCCCGCTATTAAAAGCTGTAAAGACTAAACTCAAGGAAATTCACAACAGCCCATTATTTATACCTTTATACAATTCCACACACACCGAAGAAAAATTCAACGGGTTATCAATGGAATGGCTTACAAAATGAAAGGACAAAATCAAAAAGGTTGTCATTACATTGAAGCCATCAACGAATTCATCGCTACAGGTACTAATTCATGATAATGGGGAACATCAGGATAGGGACAAGGGAAAGTCAACTAGCCATTTGGCAGAGCGACACAGGTAAAGAGCTGCTGGCTCAAGCATGGCCTTGAAGGCGAGTTGGTGTTTATAAAAGCGAAGGCGATATTGACCTTGTTACTCCCCTGTATGAGATTGGCGTGCAGGGAATATTTACAAGAAGCCTTGATGCGGCGTTGCTGAGTAACAAAATTGATGTCGCTGTACATTCTCTAAAGGATGTACCCACGCAATTACCAAAATGGGGTTTTGCAGGCTGCCGTTCTGAAGAGAGGAGCTGTTAGTGACTCTGCTGGTTTTTAAAAATAAAAAAGTACAAGAGACAATATGTTTCTTTGCCAATCACGATTCTCCTCCCAGAGGACTCCTTTGGAAAGTCCTTTGCACGATTCACTGTTGCGACCAGCAGCAGCGAGAAGAAGCTCAATGGTTGAATAGATATCCCGGTCACATTATTCATAATCTCAGGGGAAATGTAAATACCCGGTTAAAAAAAAATTACAGGAAGAAAGATTGGGACGCCGCCATTTTTGCGCAAGCCGAGTTTAGAAAGAATCGGCCTTCGGCCCGTCCACAAGCGTTGTTGTCGAATGGATGCTGCCTGCGCTGCCCAGGGGGCGCTATTGTCGTAGTTTGCCGGGAGAATGACCGTCTTTCATTTAATGCCTGCCAACGTTTTAATCGACGATGAAACAGAGCCGATGTACAAAGATCGGAACGGGATTTTTGAGAAAATTATTGGGGGGTTGTTCGACACCTATCAGTGCCCTGGCAGAAATTAAAAGAATCGCAGGTTCATTTTAAGGGCAACATTTTATCGCTTAGACGGTCAGACAAAAAAGTTGAAATAGAAAAGATTGTCGATATCCAAGAAGTTCGGCCGGCCTGGGAGTTCTGGCAGCTGAAGAGTTATTAGCAAAAGGAGGTGAGGAGATCGCTGAGAATATACGTCATGCCGCAAAATAGAGTAACTCATATTATGTACAAGGGATCTTGACGAAGCGTCGCATACAAGATGCATCATCAAAAGGCATAGCCATTGATGTAGTTTCCTTTTATCAAGGCCTAGAGCCTGCTTTGACAAGCGAGGCTATGAATGAAATTCAGAAAGCATCTAAGCGATCAGGAGTAGTGATCTTCACAAGTATAAATGCTGTTGAGGCAGTAGTTACTGGTCTTGATCAACAAAAGACAGCCCTGTCGGGTGGAAAATCTTTTGTATCGGTTACGCAACTAAACAATCTGTCGTAAAAAATTTTGGAGAAAAATTCGATTGCAGGAGTTTCAGACAATGCAAAAGAATTAGCTAGGACAATCATCGATGCGAATGTCGGTGAGGTAGTTTTCTTTGCGGTGATCAGCGCAGGGATGAATTGCCGGGATCGCTGAAGAAAACTAAGATCGAGGTAACAGAGATCGTAGTTTATAAAACGATTAGCTACTCCCTCGAAAGATCGAAAAAATATGACGGGATCTTATTTTTCAGTCCAAGCGCAGTACAAAAGTTTTTTCAGGAAAATAAATTGGATGATCAAACTATTCTATTTGCGATCGGCAATACAACTAGCAGATGAAGCAAAAAATTTTCGAAAAATAAAATTGTAATCAGCGATCACGCCGGATGGAAAACCGTTTTACAAAAGGCAGTTGAGTTTTTTTTCAAACCAATTCTATTCATCACTGATCACTCATTACTCATTATCATGGGTCATTTAAAAAACGATATTCTTATTAAGAGGTTCTCCGCGGCGAAAAAGGTTGAACGTCCGCCCGTGTGGATGATGCGCCAGGCGGACAGGTATCTGCCTGAATACATGGCACCTTACGTGAAAAGTACAGCTTCTTTGAGCGTTGTCAGACCCCGGAATTAGCGTGCGAAATAACTATGCAGCCCGTGGATATTATCGGAGTGGATGCTGCGATCTTATTTTCTGATATCTTGGTGAGTGCCACAGGCAATGGGACTGGAAGTATGAACTGGTAGAATCAAGGGACCCATTCCTTCCCAGAACCGATAAAACTATAAGCGATTTTGATGCGAATAAGAGTACCCGATGTAGAATGAAACGCTTGCAGTATGTTTTGATGCTATCGAACTCACAAAAAGGAATTGAATGGTCGTGTTCCTTTAATTGGTTTTGCTGGTGCGCCCTGGACCATTTTATGTTATATGGTACAAGGCAAAGGATCAAAAACGTTTGATGAAGCAAAGGCATTTTGTTATACCCAACCGGCGATGGCACATCGTTTATTGCAAATGATCACCGATACAACGATCGCCTATTTGAAAGCAACAGGTGAAAGTCGGGTGTTGATGTGATCCAGGTCTTTGATTCATGGGGAGGCTTGTTAGGCCCGGATGATTTTGAAAACATTTCTCTGAAATATATCAGACAGATCATAAATGCTTTAGGAAATGAAGTGCTCATCATCATCTTTGCGAAAGGAGCATGGCATTCATTAGAAAGATATGAGTGAAAGCAGGTGCGCAGGGACTGGGTATTGACTGGTGCATTACACCGCAGATGGCACGGGAACTAGCAGGCAATAAAATCACATTGCAGGGAAATTTTAGATCCTGCGAAATTGTTATCACCCATTCCCGTCATCAAAAGGAAGTGAAAGAAATGCTAAGATGATTTTGGAGGACAACGGCACATTGCAAATCTTGGACATGGCATTATTGCCCAATACGCCTGTTGACCATGCTAAGGCATTTGTAGAAACAGTGAAGGAATGGAAGAAGGAATCAGTGATGAGTGATGAGTAATGAGTGATCTGTTTCCTATGGTCATTTACTCATCATTGACTCACTATCACTCATTACTATGGTACATCAAACACAAACAAAGGAGACGCAAGGGTGAATGGATAGAATTCATTTATCATTTACAGGATAAGATCTGCGAGGCACTCGAAGAAGTGGATGGAAAAGCTTTGTTTTGGAAGATGAATGGCAAAGAGCCGAGGTAAGGGTGGTGGCGGGTTAACAAGAGTAATTCAAAATGGAAATGTATTTGAAAAAGGTGGCGTAAATACTTCTGTTGTTTATGGACATGTAACCGATAAAATGCGTAACAGCTTGAAGATTGATGGCGCCAAATGGTTTGCTGCTGCGGTCTTGAGTTTGGTCATTCACCCGGTGAATCCTTTTGTTCCCACGGTACACTGTAATTACCGGATGTTTGAATTGTATAATGAAGATGATGAACGTAACAGACAGGTGGTTTGGCGGAGGAACTGATCTGACTCCCTATTATTTGTTTGAAGAAGATGCAAAACATTTTCATCATACTTATAAGAAATGCTTGTGATGAATTTGATCGTATCGTTCTATCCCACATTTAAAAAGAATGTGATGATTATTTTGTGAACTGAGCATCGCAATAATGAACGAAGAGGGGATTGGTGGAATATTTTATGATCACCAGCGGGAAGATGAAAATCACAGATGTCAGATTTTTGGATGAATTTTGGAAAAGCATGTGGCAATGCATTCATCGATGGCTTATATGCCTATCGTTGAAAAAGAAAAACACTTTATACACTGAAGAAGAATAAACACTGGCAGGAAATAAGAAGAGGACAGGTATGTCGAATTCAATTTAATTCATGACCGGGGAACTTTGTTTGGGCTAAAAACAAATGGAAGAACTGAAAGTATTTTGATGAGCCTTCCACCAACTGTGAGGTTTGAATACAATTATCAGCCGGAAGTTGGAAGTGAAGAAGATAAATTATTGCAAGCTTGTTTGAATCCGAGAGATTGGGCATGGCTAATCATACGGAGGAAAGAAATGAGTGGGCTCAACGTTCAAACACTTGTTAGTTAAACATAAACTGATTTTATGTATCTGCAAAGAAGAAACAGAATTTTAAGACAATCTCACCAGCTATCGTTCATATAGTTGCCGAAACTCAATCTAACGCCAAATGATTTTATTGTTCCGCTGTTCATTGATGAAGGAGAAAATATTCGAAACAGAGATTGCTTCGATGCCCAATTACTATCGAAGAAGTTTGGATCTAACTGTAAAAGAAGTAAAAGAGCTTTGGAGCATGGGATTGAAATCGTGTTCTATTGTTTATAAAATGCAAAGATGAATTAAAAGATAATACAGGTAAAGAAGCATTGAATCCAGATGGATTGATGCAACGAAGCATCAAAGCCATTAAGGATGCAGTGCCTGAAATGCATGTAATGACTGATGTGGCGCTGGATCCTTATTCTTCTTATGGTCATGATGGAATTGTCGAAGGATGGAGAAATTGTAAATGATGCAACGGTGGAAGCACTTGGCGAAGATGAGTGTGAGTCATGCGCAGGCAGGTGCAGATTTTGTAGCACCCAGTGATATGATGGATGGCCGCATTGGTGCTATCAGGAAAGCATTGGAAGAAAATGGTTTTACAAAAACAGGCATCATGGCTTACAGCGCTAAATATGCTTCCTGTTTTTACGGTCCCTTTCAGTGATGCACTTGGATTCGTGCTCCTGGCTTTGGTGATAAGAAGACTTACCAGATGGATTATCACCAATCGTATTGAAGCCATCAAAGAAGCCATCGATGGATGTGGAAGAGGGCGCCGACATTGTAATGGTGAAACCCGGCTCTGACTTATCTCGATATAATTCGTGAAGTAAAAAATGCAGTGAATGTTCCCGTAAGTGCATATAATATCAGTGGTGAATATGCAATGATCAAAGCGGCTGCGAAAATGGGTTGGATCAGATGAGGACAAAGCCATTATTGGAAACACTGACTTCAATGAAACGAGCCGGGTGCAGATCTTGATCGCTACTTATTTTGCAAAGGATGCGGTGAACTGATAGGTTAATGTAAATATTCGAATGGTGAAGGCATAGCCTTTACAAGTAGTTACATTGCATAACTTCGTTTAGCAATCTTGAGTGAATACTGTCTAAAATAATAATCTTTAGTATGGGTCGATTACATGAAGTTTTCATATGCAATTAAGCGTATGCAACTATTCGAAAAGAGCAAGATCAGATCACTCGCCAGAGTATTACTCGGCAATCTCGGAGTGAAAACTCGCCTGTACGTGAGTTTAAAAGCGTGGGTGGCACTCCGATCTTTATGCAAAAGGCAAAAGGCGCTTATCTCTACGATGCAGATGGAAATAACATACATTGACTATATCGCTTCATGGGGACCGATGATACTGGGTCATGCTTATGAACCGTTGGTAAAAGCCATCCAGGAAAAAGCATCTGGATTCTACTTCATTTGGTGCACCAACCGAATTAGAAATTGAAATGGCTGAGCTGATCATAAGTATGGTGCCCGAATGTTGACCTGATAAGAATGGTGAGCAGCGGAACAGAAGCCTGCATGAGTGCAATACGTTTGGCAAGAGGTTATACCGGAAGAAATAAGATTCATCAAGTTTGAAGGACTGTTATCATGGTCATGCAGATGCATTCTTTGGTAAAAGCTGGAAGTGGTGTGGCTACTTTTAATATTCAAACTGTGCCCGGTGTAACCGCAGGCGTTGCGAATGATACATTAACTGCACCTTACAATGATCTTGATGCCGTGAGAAAAATTAGTCAATGAAACATAAAAAGTGAGATTGCTGCTATTATCATTGAGCCGGTTGCAGGAAATATGGGTTGTATTTTACCGCTGCCCGGTTATCCTGGAAGGTTTAAGAAAAATTGTGCGATGAAGAAGAGATTGTTTTCATTTTTGATGAAGTAATGACGGGTTTTCGTTTGGCGCAGGGCGGCGCACAGGAACACTTAAATATCAAATGCTGACCTGGTTACTTATGGAAAAGTAATTGGTGGTGGAATGCCTGTTGGCGCATTTGGCGGGGAAGAAAGAGATCATGCAACATATTGCTCCACTTAGGAAATGTTTACCAGGCAGGAACATTAAGCGGTAATCCAATTGCCATGATTGCCGGATATACTATGCTGAAAGAATTTAAAAGACAATCCATCGATTTATTCGGAACTCGAAGAAAAACGACATTACCTGCACGATCAGGATTAAAGAACGATCTTTCATGAAAAAAGGATCCCGGCTGTGTCGGTCCAGGCTTGGTTCCATGATCAGCATTCTATTTCAGTGAAAAACCGTGTGGTTGATTTCGCAAGTTCAGCGTCTTCTAATGTTCAAACTTTCAATAGATTTTTTCATGCTATGCTGGGAGCAAGGCATTTATCTTCCACCTTCAGCTTTTGAAACCTGGTTTGTTTCTACTCGCTTTGCTTAGCCTAAAAACATTGACAATGACAAGACAACTGGCGCCGCTGAACAGTTTATGTAAAAGCAACTCTAACCGGTTTTTCCTTTTTCACGTAATTCTATTTTTCCCGATGCGGCACCACCTTGAAAATGTGAGTCTGTTGTCTCTTTGTAAAAATGGCTATCATTTATGAAAAAGAAAAGTATACCTGTTAGTTTTACTGGCTTTTTGGTCTTAAAGGATTTACCCAAATACTGAAATGGCAGTAAGTTCACCTGTAAATAATGGTCCTGAAGTGCCCATTGGCTCTGTTGCCGGTAATGTGGCGACTGACTGATCGTACACCTGCCGCCTATGGTGAGCGTGGTTCTCAAAGGCACGGTACAAGTATTCAATCACTGACAAGAAAATGGGGAATTTCATCCTTAAGAGCATAAAGGAAGGTGCCTATACTCTTGGAGAATTTCGATGGTAGGCTTAAAGGCAATCTTGAAAAACCCGTCGAAATAAAGAAAGACCGAGAGAAACTATTATCGCCATCGCCCTTGAAGAAGATGCACAACAGCTGGCTGCCATGTGACCATTGTGGCGAGGAGAACCCTGAATGACAAACCGGTCTCTATTGGGAAAATATCAATGATCCAATGGATCTCCTCAAAGCATTGCAACGATCAGTCAAACTACAATTAAAAACCAGCAGGCATTACGGTTAAGTGATATCGTTAAAAATGTAAATGGAGTTTACCTGACAACTACAAGAGGCAGCGTACAGGAGAGTTTCTGCAGCCCGTGGCTATGCTTTCTCCAGCACCAACTTGTTTAAGGATGGCTTCCGTATCAATTCAGGCATTATGCCTGAAGTGAGCTCACTGAAAAGTAGAAATTCTCAAAGGAAGCGCCGCTATTTTATACGGACAGGTTGCACCTGGTGGCATCTAAACATGGTTACCAGGCAACCGAAATTTCACCTGGGGGTGAAGTGTCCATGCTTGCCGGCAGTGATGATCTTTATAAACCTTCCTTCGACATTTAACGGTCCTGAGTTCTTCGATTGCATACCGCGTAAATGGAACATTTGAAACGGCAAACAGTTTTCGTGATGTTGTTCATTACAAACGTGATATTACATAAACCCTTCCCTGTTATTTAAACTGGGTCAACGTACCCAATTATTGGTTGAGGGCGATTATTTAAAACACGACTTACACCTGATTTTGGGATTGGAACAGTCGATAATACAAAGATTCCTGATCTTCCACGTTCAAAATTTCTTGGAACTGATTGGCAATACAATACCACGCAACAGACGACGACGACTGTTTCTTTATAAAGCATCAGTTCTAATTCTATTATGGATCCTGAACTGCTTCGACCTCTTATCAGATGCTATAAAAGAGATTATTATTCTACGGAAAGAATACAGGCAGACGGCTAATGGTGATTGGGTAAGACCCTTAGGCAAAATAAATGCACAAGAAAATTATTATGCTGCACAGGTTAATTTGACAGGCAAATCAGAACCAGGCTCAAATTCAACATACTCTTTTAACAGGTGCCGATGCAGACAGGTCGTTTTACGCTCAACTAATGATTTATAGCTTTTCCTGTTAGCCGGGATTGCCAGCCAGGCAGCTATGATCATGATCAATGTGTTATGACGATCGAAAATCTTGTTGCGTATAGGACAGACATTCCCGAAGCCAACCACGATCAAGAAAACGGAAGCACCGATAAATCGTTTTAGAGTCTATGCACAAGATCTGGTAAGGCTGTCATCAAAGTTTGATCTTTCTTGCCAGGTGTACGATGGTCTTATGTGCAAACAGTTGGTATTGACTCAACAAATATTCTGACAGGGCGTGAAAGACAAACGGCGCTGACAAGGAATGACAATGCATTCTCTCCGTGTTTGGATTAGTTTATAAACCCGCTGAATCAACCTCCTTATTTGCAAGTTATGCCAGCTCATTTCGGTGAACACGGGCACGGATTATATATGGCAGCTCATTGCCGCCTTCCACTATTGATCACCAGTATGAAGCGGGAATAAAAATGATTTTCATAAAGGCATGCTCTCCGTTAACCTGACCCTTTATCACATCATAAATAATAATCTGGCGCAAACAGCACCATTTGATAAAGACGGAAATCAAAATAGCAATACTGATCAAGGTTTTATCAGGTGCAAATCAAGGAAGTGACGGAGTCGAGCTTGATGTGGCTGCCCAACCAATAGCAGGTCTTTCCATTTTGGCCGGCTATAGTTATAACAATGCCCGCTATACAAAACGGATACTAACGAAAGGCGAGCTTCATAGAAGGCGAAAGCTGGTCAATAACCCTCTAATACTGCTAATGCGAGCATCTTTTGTACATTCAATTGACAAGGTGATTCAAGAGGGTTTTAATATTTGGTGCTACTGTCCTTCTTATATTGGTGATCGTCTTGGTGGAACAACAATACCGGTCGGCCAAACACAAGACTTATTCAAGGGTGATCCCTGTCTGATGGCTATACTGTGAGTTGACGTGAGTGCAGGTTACACCTATAAAAAATATCTGTGATGGCCAAGCTTTCTAATATTACAAATACACTCAACTATCTATGTTCACGAGAACTACAGCATAAATCCACTTACCGCCGCGCCAGTTCGTGGCAACGGTTTCTTATAAATTATAAATCAAAAACGATTTGAATGAGCGGCAAAACAAGATTGTTGTTGCTTTTTATTAGCAGGACACAAGTGTTTAGAAATAAAATTTTAACGGAAACGATCTTACCGAAGAAGAGTTCACAGGGCTTAAGACCCGTGTGTTTCTTAAAAGCAGTAGAAAAATGAGAAATAGAAGAATAGCCCAGCATCAAAGAAACCTCTGTTACGCTCAGGTCCTTTTTCATAGAGCAAGTAACGGGCATGTTCCATTCTCTGGCCCTGGTAAAAATCAAAAATTGTGGTACCGAACATTTTCTTTGAATCCTTTCTTTAAATAGCATTCATTCATTGCCACTTTGCGGCTAAGTCCCTTGATGGTGATAGGTTCACCAATATGTTCGATCAAAACCTCCCTTGCCTTTGAAATTTTTTCACGATCCGCCTCATTAGCCAGGAACTTACAGTTTATTACATCCAGCTCCTTCTCTCCTACCATACAATCAAGGCTGTAAAGCAAAAGCATTTGCATCTGCGCATTAATGTAGATATTTTCAAAGACTGTCTTTATAGCTATGATTTAATAAGGCCTCGATAACCATTCTTGTTTTGCCACAGAGTGGAAGGATCTTGTGTAAATGATGAAGAATGCTTAAAGTTGAGAATATTATCAGTAAGCGTATCGTTGATCTTTGGCTTAATGAACTGCGAAAGATGAACAGGGGAAAATTGAAAGCTCAACACATCAATACTTTCTACTCTTTTATTACAGTTTTCTGAACTATTGAACTTACACAGATCACATTCGCTGTCCTTTTCTTTACAATAAACATTCCCCGTAACACAAAATTTTAATTCGAGGTAATTTTCTTTGGGATCTGTCTTTTTCATAATGATACACCATCATTCCCGTGTCTTCAATATTCCACTGCGAATTACGATGGTATCTTTTGATGGTATAATTAACTGAACCTGGTATTTGCTGTTCCTTGTTGTGAAGTAAATGCCATTGCTCCTGCATGGGCGCCTGTTTATAGGCCAATGACAATATATCGGGTGGTTCTGTGCATTAAGAGGGCAAATTTACGTCGCAACATTGAATTTTGATCATGACAAAGATCAGGATTCTGTTATCAGGTTGTCTGACCATCCTTAGCCTCGCATCAATACGCAATAGTTAATAATGACAATGTGCGAGGCATCAGCCTGGCTTCGCTAACGGCCTTCAGTGAATGCGTAATGCTATAACTGATAGATTAACACAATTACAGGTGTTTGCAAAGCAATAAAAACTAACAGCAATTAGTCAAATCCGCCTATTTTTGCACGTCACGTTAATAACGTGACTTTTTTGTAAACGACCTTCATGATTCACCCGCATACTTATATTCATCCAAATGCCAGACTGGCAACGAATGTAAAGGTGGATCCATTTACCGTTATTCACCAGGATGTGGAAATTGGTGAGGGAACATGGATCGGCTCGAATGTGACGATCATGGAAGGCGCATCACATCGGAAGAAATTGCCGCGTTTTTCCGGGAGCTGTCATCGCAGCAATTCCCCAGGATATGAAATTCCAGGGCGAATATTCTACCGTTTGCATCGGAGATAATACCACGATCCGCGAATATGTGACGGTCAACCGGGGAACAAAGGTTAGGGAGAAGACAGTGATCGGGAAAAATTGTCTCATAATGGCCTATTGCCATCTTGCGCATGACTGCATCGTGGGTGATAACTGCATCATGAGCAATAATACCCAGGTAGCTGGTCATGTCACCATTGGAGACTGGTCTATTTTGGGTGGTATGTGCGCAATACATCAATTTGTAAATATTGGATCGCATTCTATGCTGAGTGGAGGTTCATTGGTTGGTAAAGATGTTCCCCCCTATATCAAAGCCGCCCGCAATCCGTTGTCTTACGCCGGTGTAAATTCTATTGGGATGAAACGAGAGAGGATTTACCGTAGAAAAGATCAATCATATCCTTGAAATATACAGGGTGATCTATGGAAAAGGCTTGAACATTTCCCAGGCAGTAGAGTATCTTGAAGAAGAATTTCCTGCCACGGATGAAAGGGATGAAATAGTTCAATTTATCCGTGCCTCACAACGGGGTATCATCAAACGCTTCTCAAAAACCAACGGCGATGAAGGTATCGTTGACTGATGCCGGCAAACGCTTCAACCGCGACTGATCTTTCGCCATTTTACTTACACATTTCGAAAAAGGTAATTCTTATGCAATCACTGGCCCCAATGGTTCCGGAAAAGTACTCGTTATTGCAGGTGTTGAGCGGATCAATGCAATTGAGTGAAGGAAATGGTCAATGGTCAACCGGAAATGGTCAGCTGGCAAACGAGGAAGTTTATATTAACAGGTTTCGCTCTGTGCTCCCGTATTTGGAGGTAGTTGAAGAAATGACCGTCAGAAAGAATTCCTGGAATTTCATCATCACTTTAAACCACTTTTATCCTCTCTTTCGGTTGACACCATTATTTCGATCATAGGGTTGCAGGAAGCGATCAATAAGCAGATCCGCTATTATTCAAGTGGTATGAAACAAAGAATAAAGCTGGCGCCAGGCTATTTTTTTCCTGACACTCCTTTTTATTGTTAGACGAACCCTGCACAAACCTTGACACCACCGGAATTGAATTATACCACGAGCTGATAGATCGATACTGGTAATAACCGCCTTGTGATCGTTGAGTAGTAATGATGAAGATCGAGTGCAGGTTTTGCAGAGAAAGGATCAACATCACTGACCACAAAATAAACAGCAGAATACGTTGTACTGAATATTACTTGCCTTCTGAGCTCTGAGATTTTGGTCATTTGGACGCTGAACCCTTTGATTGACGCCCTGCACTTCCTTACAGTCCTACACCTCTCAAAGTATGTTTTGCTTCTGTACAAATTTTCATTAACATTAAAAACTTTGTTATGGACAACAATAGTAAGCATTAGCCAACATATACTCAGAAGAATTTCTGCAGTTGCTTCAATTTTGTGCCTGGTCGCTGTACAATCGTTTAGCCAAACAAAACCAGCGCAAAGTGGATATGCTCCTGTGAATGGACTTAAGATGTATTATGAGGTATGGCGAAGGCAAACCGCTAGTTTTATTACGGCGCATTCAACACGATTCCTATGGCTTTTGGGATGCTGATCCCTGAATTATCAAAGAGCAGGCAGGTAATAGCAGTAGAGATGCAGGGACATGGACGCACCGGGGATATTGATCGCCCTTTTTCATTTGAATCGATGGCCGATGATGTGGCGGCTTTATTAAAATACTTGAGGAAAGATAGTGCTGACATTTTTGGCTATAGCATGGGTGGTTGCGTAGCCCTGGCATAATTAGCTATCCGCCATCCTGAAGCGGTTAAAAATTAGTCATCGCTTCGGCGGTTTACAAATATGAAGGATGGACCCTGAAACCAGGGCTATTTTGCCGAACATTACACCCGCAGGTATTTGAACACACCCCAATAAAAGCCAATATGATAGCCTGGCACCTGATCCAAAACACTGGACAGAGTTTATCAACAAAATGAAGAAGCTTATTACTACGCCCTATGATTTTGGGGCGGAAAAGATCAGGGCAATAAAATCTCCCACTCTATTATTGCGGGTGATGGCGACGGTGTATTGCCTGAACATGCAGTAGAGATGTTTCGCTCTCGCAATGGAAAGTATATGATCGACTTCGGCACCGCCTCCCGCTACTCAATTAGCGATATTCCCCGGTACGTCGCACATCAGCGTAATGATGCAAAAGGATTGGCTGGTGTCAACGATAGTTCCCTTTCTTGATGCCCGCACGCAATAAGCGAATAGTAGCAGAATTGTCGGTGAGAGGTTTATAAACCGCAGTTTTAAATCATCTCGTTCAGACTTTTTTCCTCCAGCACACATCTTTGCGGCTGATGATTAATGGATGTCCATTTTATAAGCCTGATCGATCCATTTTCAATTTCAGCTCCTGTGATATCACCATCACTGAAACAACAGCAGCCGCTATTAAAATAAGTCGGTTTCATTTTAAGATAGTCAGGGAGAAACAGCCGTAAACTGTGGCTCCTTAACCTGATCTTCTTTTTATCTCTTCTGTTTTATCAAGCATCCTTTTTTCTCTCCGCCTGCAGCAGATTTCGGTATAACCTTCGAGATGGGTCAGGATTCAAAAACAGGTTGGTGGGTATGGCCCGTTATCAACAAAGTGTTTTTTTGTTTGGCTGACCATTCATACATGATCCTGTTGTGCAACGTTTTCTTGTGGTGTTATAGGCCGTGTGTATTAGATTCACTTTCAGAAAGCGTCTGTATCGTGCCCAAATATGGGCTACGAAAATTTACTGAACCAGTTACCATCGCTTTGCGCGTCGCCCCGGTGACCATGAGTGAGAAAAATAGAGAGCAGGTGCCCATTTATTTTCGACTGCAGGATCAGTCCTTCATAAACACTGATCTTCTGATCATAGATCTTTCCATTTCCAAACCTGTTGTTATATCTGTGCTCCGGGCAAGATCATGATTGCCGAAAATTTTTATAAATGCATTTCTTTAATGAATTTTTTTGCATTCAAATGAAGCAGTATTATTTTTTTACCGACGGCCAACGGTTCTCCCAAAGTTCATCGCTATCACCAAGACTTATAAAGAAAAATTGTTTTTATTATAATAATCCAGTGCGAGAAAGATAATTGGATTCGCAAAACATAAAATCATCGGCGCCATCTTCGCTCGCCCTTGTGTTGGTCTGAAAACGATGAACTTATCGTGATCAACATCAAATGAAATAAGTGGGCCCTTCTTCGAGGGTTGTTTTTGAATCTGTCTCTTTAGTTTGGACAGAGCTTTGAAGATCTTTTCGGAACCGGCCGTGAGGAAAATTTATTAGCAAAACCATAAAACCGGTTTGAGTAATATGACCTGCAAAATTTTTCGCATTAGCTAAAAGAATTACCAAACGGGCTTCAACAAGGAATGGCATCAACGCATCGCAACTATACTAGTTATTTAACTGCGATCATGCTGATCTCTACGTTTACAAATTTGGGCAATGCAGAGACCTGTACAGTTTCCCGCGCCGGAAAGTCATCAGCAAAATATTTTCCGTACACCTCATTCATCTCAGAAAAGCGATTCCATATCTGTGAGAAAAATGGTGGTCTTTACCACGTTGCTGGAAATCCATACCGGCCTGCTGCAAAATGGCCTTTCAGGTTATTGCATCACCTGGTGAGTCTCTTCCTGCAGGTCTTTATTCTTAACCCGCCGCTGGAAGGATCAATACAAACCTGTCCGGAAATAAAAAGTATGACTTGTCCCGACCCATCAGGGTTGCTAAACCTGTATTGCCTGGTTGTAAGGACCAATTGGTGCAGGAGCATTGCTTGTATTTATGATTTGTTTCTTCAGAGACAAGTGAATTTAAAATTCAGCGAACTGAATTTAGCTTTATACGTTTTCTTTGCAAAAAATTAGTTATGCGGATTGGTGGTGCTGGCTGACGAAATTTTAAAAGAAGAATTATTAAGCAATAGAATCAACCAGGGAAGTAGAGATAATATGGATCGATGATGTTGATGAATTTGCATACCAGGAAAACGCAGATGGATATATTGACCTGTTGTTTGACAACACTAAAAAAGAATTGAGTTGCTGGAAAAATCTCTTTCATCGCAGCCCGTGATCGTAAATTCAGTTATTGATACACTGGGGGAGATCAATGCACCCTTTATTCGCATTAATGCATGGCCGTGGGTTTTTAAAAAGGCCGGTAGTTGAAGCAAGTTGTAATAGCAAAACTTTAAAAGAAAAGGCGGAAAAGAGATTTTTAGTGGCCTCGGATAAAAAAACAGAATGGGTTCCTGATGAGCCGGGTTTTATTACAGCCAGGGTTAATTGCAATGATCATCAATGAAGCATGGTTTGCACTGGAAGAGGGATAAGTACAAAGGAGGAGATAGATACTGCCATGAAATTAGGAACAAATTATCCTTATGGCCCTTTTGAATGGGGAAGCCAAATTGGCTTAAAAATATTTACTATTACTGGATAAATTAAACAAAACCAATTCCAGGTATCGGCCTGGCTGAATTAATGAAGAAACAAGATGATCGTCTAAATGGCTCTTATTTTAAATATTGATACTGCACTTGACAATGCTTACTATTTCTTAGCAGAAAATACAGAAGGGCATCCTGCTATGCCATTAATGAAACCACAAAAGATCACGCCGCCTGGATGCAGCCGGCTCATTGATAAGTTGATAGAGGAATCAGGATTTAGAATTGACGGATCTAAATGCCATCGGGGTTCTTTTTAGCATTGGTCCGGGATCCCATACGGGACTGAGAATCGGCCTTCTTGCAGCAAAAGGCTTATGCTTTGCTCTTAAAATTCCCTTTGATCACAATAAACACGTTGGAAATAATGGCTTTTTCGGCAATAAATGACATTGAAACACAAGAATCCGGATCTTTTTAGCCAGAATTTATTCATTTGTCCAATGATAGATGCCAGGAGAATGGAGGTTTTCGCCGCTGTTTATAATTCATCACTAATGAAGATCTATGAACCCCACTCGCGTATTTTGGATGCGTTAGCCTTTGAGGAGTTGTTAGGGAGGCAAAAAATACTTTTTTGGGGAATGGTAGTATAAAATTTTCAGCAGGTCTGCCAAAATGCCAATGCGGATATTTAAAAAAATGGCTTTTTAAACCCTTTCGGCTCTCTCTGAACTCACATATAAAAATTTTATTGAAGCAAATAATTTCGGTTACCCTTGCCTATGCGAGCAATACGTAACTTGAACTGTAGCGCGCACA
>ERZ1370068.2651-contig-179_pt1 | contig 57792 bp, 82 predicted proteins | sample MGYA00561227_ERZ1370068 | MGnify/ENA primary metagenome ERZ1370068 (study PRJEB38410, sample SAMEA6850437) | metagenome | study: Metagenomic assessment of the ecological functions of the soil: analysis of the soil microbiota associated with the... | reverse complement strand
TTGCAGCGCGCGCTCGAACACTGGCAGCCAGCCTACATGGGCTGGTGGTTCGACATGGGACCGACCGAGAGCCGCAACTACGACGTCTATCTGCGGACGGCGGTCAGCGTCGATCCCGAAGGCTGGGCGCAGTTCGACTACGTGAAGATGCCGGACTATCGCTGGGGCATCTTCCTCGTCCCGCCGACGGCGGATCGTCAGGTGAATTTCGGCGCCAACAAAGGGCAGCCCGCATGGCAGGAAGTGCCGGGTGAGTATCCGCTCGTCGCTTCGCCGTCTCATCGTCACGCAGGGCGATACCGAGCCGGCGTCGGTGGAGCAGCAGCGGATGCTCGGCATGTCGTGCCCGTCGCTCTACGACCTGCGCAACATTTTCCAGGTGAACGTCGAAGAAGGCCGTCACTCTGTGGGCGATGGTCTACCTGCTGCACCGCTACTTCGGCCGCGACGGCCGCGAAGAAGCGGAGTCGCTGCTCGAGCGCCGCTCGGGCGACGTCGACAACCCGCGCATTCTCGGCGCGTTCAACGAACCGACGCCCGACTGGCTCGCGTTCTTCATGTTCACGTTCTTCACCGATCGCGACGGCAAGTATCAGTTGTCGTCGCTCGCCGAGTCCGGGTTCGATCCGCTGGCGCGCACCTGCCGCTTCATGCTGACCGAGGAAGCGCACCACATGTTCGTCGGCGAGACCGGCGTCAGCCGCATCGTGCAACGGACCGCCGAGGTGATGGCGGAGCAGAAGGTCGACGATCCGGGATCGGTGCGCGTCGTTCGGCGTCATCGACCTGCAGACCATGCAGCGGTATCTGAATTTCCACTACAGCGTGACGCTCGATCTGTTCGGATCGGACATTTCGTCGAACGCGGCGAGCTTCTTCACCAACGGCCTGAAGGGGCGCTTCGAAGAGACGAAGGTGAAGGACGATCACGTGCTTCAGCGAGACCACCTACGACGTCCACGAGGTCGCCGGCGGACAGATCGTCGCCGAAGGCGGTGCCGGCGCTGACGGCGCTCAACGAACGGCTGCGCGACGACTACATCCGCGAGGTGATGTCGGGCGTCGAGCGGTGGAATCGCATCATCGCGAAGACCGGCGTCACGTTCCGTCTGCTCGCTGCCGCACAAGGGTTCCATCGGGAGATCGGCAACTTCGCCGGCCATCACATCACGCCGGACGGCCGCGTCGTCACCGAGACGGAGTGGAACGCGCACGCGCACGAGTGGCTGCCGAGCCCGAGCGACCACGCCTTCGTCCAGTCGCTGATGACCGGCCGCGTCGTCGAGCCAGGCAGGTTCGCGAACTGGATCGCGCCGCCGCGCGCCGGCATCAATAATCAGCCGCTGAACTTCGATGCGTGCGGTTCAACTGACCGGGATTCGGGATTCGGGATTCGGGGATTTGATCGCTCAGGATCGAACCATCGAATCATCGAGTCCCAAGTCCCAAGTCCTCAATGCCCAACTTTCTTACGCCAGCGTCTTGAGATTGACGCTGCTCCCGTCCGCCGCCTGCTGCGGCGTCACCGGCGCGTGCGATGCCAGCAAGCGGCGCGCGACGATATGGTCGGCGGGGCGGTTGATCGAATCGACCGCAATCAGCCGCGACTCCTTGAAGTAGTACACCGAGAATTTGTGCGCGTCGGGATTGCCGCGGGTGACGGCTTCGTCGTAGCCGTGCGACAGGCCGGCCATCTGCAGTCGCACCTCGTATTGATCGGTCCAGAACCACGGCATGGCGTGATAGCGGGTGCGCTTGCCGGCGATGGTCGCGGCGACGGCACGCGCCTGATCGGCCGCGCGTTCTGCACCGACTCGAGGCGTGTGCGGCCGCCGCAGAACGGATTCGGATGCTCGGCGCAGTCGCCAATGGCGAAAATGGCGGTGTCGCTGGTCTGCAGGTAGTCGTCGACGACAATCCCGTTGCCGGTGTCGAGGCCTGCCTCGTGCGCGAGCTCGGCGTTCGGCACGACGCCGATGCCGACGACGACGAGATCGGCCGGGTACGACGATGCCGCTCGAAAGCGCGACCGTGCGCGCGTGTGTCTCGCCGGTGATTTCGGTCACGCTGGCGTCGCACACGACCGTCACGCCGCGACCGGTGTGCAATGCGTCGTAGAACGCCGAGACGAGCGGCGCGACCACTCTCGGCATCAGCCGCGGCTGCGCCGTCGAGCACCGTCACCGGCTTGCCGAGCGACCGCGCCGACGCGGCGATCTCCAGACCGATGAAGCCGCCGCCGACGACGACGACGGCGTTCGCATCCTGTAGCCGGCGCTTGACGGTGCGCGATTCGTCGAGCGTACGGAGAGTACAGCTTACGCCGTCGAGGTCGGCGCCACGGACTGGCAGCAGGCGATTGCGCGCGCCGCAGGCGAGGACGAGCGCATCGTAGGACTTGTCTCCGCCCGAATCGAGCGACACGCGCTTGCTCGCTCGATCGATTGCCGTCACGCGGACGCCGGTGAGCAGGTCGATCCGATGATTGCCGGAAGAACTGCGACGGCCGCAGCTCGATCTCGTCCATCCCCTGCTTGTCGAGGATGAATCCCTTTCGACAGCGGCGGACGCTGGTAGGGCAGATGGGGTTCTGTCGCCGATCAGCGTGATCGGATCCTGATAGCCCTCGGCGCGCAGCGCGGCGGCGGTTTCGAAGCTCCGCCTGGCCGGCGCCGACGATCACGCAACCGCTGGCCATCAGCGTTGCGATGGGGGAATCGTCACCGTCAGTCCCTCGAGCGCGTCGGTCATCTCTGATCTGGCAGCTCAGGCGGGTTGTTCGGCAGTCGCTCGGCGTTGGTGACGTCGAGCACGGCCTCTTCGGTGTCCTGGATTGGCGGCAGCTGGCCGAGAAAATCTTCGCGGACGTAGACGTGGCAGGTCGCGCACATGCAGACGCCGCCGCACTCGCCGATGATGCCCTCGACGCCGTGCTTGACGGCGGCCGTCATCAGGCTGGTGCCGGATGTGACATCGACGGTCTGCGATCTCACCGGTGGGTTGGATGAAAATGACATGAGGTACGCGGTTGACGTTACTGCTGTTTCCTACACTTAACTTGAACGTTCGTTCAATTCAAGAAGGGGTTCGCCTGAATGTCGTCGTCGTCGTCGTTCCGTTCACCTGGCTCGGCCATGCCACATTTCTCTTTCAATCGCCCGGCGGCAAGCGGATCGTGATCGATCCCTGGATTACCGGAAACCCGGCGAGTCCCGAGTTGGCGAAGAAGCTCGGCCCGCTGGATCTGATTCTCGTGACCCACGGACACCGCGATCACACTGAACGACGTGGTCCGCTGACGCGTTCGAGCGGCGCGCACGTGGTCGCACCGTTCGAACTGTCGGAATGGCTGCAAGGCAAAGGCCTCAAGACTGTCACCGGGATGAACCCGGGCGGCACGCTGCAGATGCTCGGCATGTCGATCACGATGGTCCCCGCCTTTCACAGCAGCTCGATCGATGAAGACGGCGCCGCGATCTACCTCGGCGTCGCCACCGGCTACGTCATCAAGTTCGAGAACGCGCTGACGATCTACTTCGCCGGCGATACGTGCGTCTTCGGCGACATGCGGTTGATTGCCGAACTGTATCGGCCGACGATTGGCTTTCCTCCCGATCGGCGATCTCTACACGATGGGACCGGAGCAGGCGGCGAAGGCCTGCGAACTGCTGGCGATCAAGCAGGCGGTTCCGATGCACTACGGGACGTTCCCGGAGCTGACCGGCACGCCGGACGCGTTTCGCGCGCTTGTCGAGCCGCGCGGTGTGCAGGTGCTGGAGTTGAAGCCGGGAGAGACAGCATCGTAGCGAATCCACTGAATCCCGAATCCCGAATCCGAGTCCCGAATCCGAGTCCCGAATCCCGATAGCGTCAGAGGTAAGCAAATGGCCACGACCAGCAGTGATGCGGAAGCAACTCTTCATCAACGGCGAATGGCGCGATGCAGCCGGCGGGCAGACGATCGACGTGATCAACCCCGCGACCGAGGAGGTCATCGCCGAGGTCGCGTCGGCTGGATGCAAGGCCGACGTCGATGCCGCCGTCGCTGCGGCCCGCACGGCGCTCGACGGCCCGTGGGGCAGCTGTCGGCGCGCGAGCGCGGCCGGCTGATCTGGAAAATGCGGCGAGAAGCTGCTCGAGAAGGCCGACGAGGTCGCGCGCCTCGAGACGCTGCACAACGGCAAGCCGATCTTCGAGTCGCGCCAGATCGAAGTGCCCGCCGCCGCCGAGTGCCTCGCAGTATTACGCCGGGTGGGCCGACAAGATTCACGGTGAGACGGTGCCGGTGAAGGGCAACTACCTGACGTACACGCTGCGCGAGCCGGTCGGCGTCGTCGCCGCGATCGTGCCGTGGAATTTCCCGCTGTTGCTGACCGTCGTGGAAGGTGGCGCCGGCGCTCGCGTGCGGCAACACGGTGATCATCAAGCCGGCGAGCCAGACGCCGCTGACGGCGCTGGCGCTGGCCGAGATCGCGCAGGAGGTCGGCATCCCGCCCGGCGTCATCAACGTCATCACCGGGCCGGATCGAAGGTCGGCCAGATGATCGTCGAGCATCCGGGCATCGACAAGATCGCGTTCACCGGCGATACGTCGACCGGCAAGGGGATCATGAAGGGCTCGGCGGACACGCTGAAGCGGATCACCGCTCGAGCTCGGCGGCAAGTCGCCCAACATCGTGTTTCCCGACGCCGACCTCGACGCCGCGATTCGCGGCGCGACGACCGGAATCTTCTACGGCAAGGGCGAAGTCTGCGCCGCCGGATCGCGGCTGCTCGTCGACAAGTCGATCAAGAGCGAATTCGTCGACAAGGCGGCGGCGCGCGCCAAGAAGATGTCGCCCGGCGACCCGATGGATCCGAAGACGCGGCTCGGCGCGATCTCGTCGAAGAAGCAGCTCGAGAACGATCTGCGCTACATCGAGATTGCCAAGCAGGAAGGGGCGCAGCTCGTCGCCGGCGGCAGCCGCGCCGACATCGGCACCGGCAAAGGCTACTTCCTGCAGCCGACCGTCTTCGACGGCGTCACGCCGGAGATGACGATCGCGCGCGAGGAGATCTTCGGGCCGGTGCTCGCCGACGATCGAGTTCGCCGACGTCGACGAGGCGATCGCGCGCGCGAACGATTCGAACTTACGGCCTGGCCGCGGCGGTCTGGACGAAGGACATCAAGAAGGCGCACTATGTCGCGCGCAAGCTCCAGGCCGGCACCGTGTGGATCAACACCTACAACGTCTACGACACGGCGCGCGCCGTTCGGCGGCTACAAGCAGAGCGGCTTCGGGCGCGAGATGAGCATGCACGCGCTCGAGCACTACACGCAGGTGAAGAGCGTCTGGGTGGATCTCAATCAGTGACCGCGTCGATGGCTGAGGATGTATGGCTAACCGCGAATCGGTCGCGCCGCTCGTTTCTCGGAATCCCGGTAGCATTTGCGATGCAGCAGATCCCGAACCTGAACGAACTGCCGCCGAATCTGCCGGTGCCGAAGGACGACGGCGGCGCGCGTCATCTCGAGGGGATGGCGCTGCCGGATCTCGAGCTGACGTCGACGTCGAACCGCCGCGTCAACCTCGCGAAAGTCTCGGCGCCGCGCATCATCGTCTACGCGTATCCGACGAACCGGAGCGCCGGAAAGCCGTCGCCGGCGGGATGGGACGACATTCCCGGGCGCGCGGCTGCACGCCGGAGACCGCGGCTTCCGCGATCACCACGAGGATCTCGCGACGCTCCACGCCGAGGTGTTCGGCGTCAGCACGCAGTCGACGGCGTATCAGCAGGAGATGGTGAAGCGGCTCGAGGTGCCGTTCGAGGTGCTGAGCGACGAACAGCTCGCGCTGACGAACGCGCTGCGCCTGCCGACGTTCACCGTCGAAGGGATGACGCTGCTCAAGCGGCTGACGCTGGTCATCCGGAACGGGCAGTATCGAGCACGTCTTCTACCCGGTCTTCCCACCCGACAAGCACGCGGAAGAAGTGATCGCGTGGCTCAAGCGGCACCCGGTCAGAAGCTAGGCGATTAAGTTTCTTGACCGACCTGTCTCGGTCGGAGTTATGCTCACCACTCGGAAACTGAGACTCAGTCTCAAATTATCGAACGTCTCGCAAACAAAAGCGCCGTCCGGTGCGGCTAACACCGGACGGCTTCGAAACGCCCGCTGGGTTCTGGCAGAACCATCACGCTTTCGCGTCACGGCGCGTTCCGACCTGGATTCTCCAGGAGAGCGGACCGCAGGGTGCAACCGGAGTGCACTCATGTTCAGCGTCCTGCTCGCCTTTCTTCTCGCGCCTCCCTTCACGGAAAGTTCTCGACCCGATGGTGCGCCGGTGGCGGCCGCCCGCGTCACCGTCGTTCCCGACGGCGGCGCGCCAACCGTGTCGGCGGTCACCGACAGCAGCGGGAACCTTCACGCTCAGCCTCGAGCCGGGCCGCCAGCACGATCACGGTGGTCTTCCCTGATTCGCGGACGCGTCGCGAACCATCTCGGTCCCTGAGACCGGCGCCGCGCTGCCCGACATCGTCCTGCAGGTCGCCGGGCTTCCACGACACGGTCACGGTGAGCGCCCCCGCCGAAGGCTATCTGGAGACGATCATCAGCTCCGCGACCAAAACGCCGACGCCGCTGCGAGACGTGCCGCAGTCGGTCACGGTCGTGACGCACGAGCTCATCAACGACCAGCTGATGATCGAGCGTCGGCGACGTCGTGCGCTACGTGCCCGGCATCACCGCGCACCAGGGCGAGAACAATCGCGATCAGGTGATCATCCGCGGCAACAGCTCGTCCGCCGACTTCTTCGTCGACGGCGTGCGCGACGACGTCCAGTACTACCGCGACCTCTACAACCTCGATCGCGTCGAGGCGCTGAAGGGACCGAACGCGATGATCTTCGGCCGCGGCGGCGGCGGCGGCGTGGTCAACCGCGTCACCAAGGAGGCCGATTTCCAGACCGGCTTCGCGAGATCGCGCTGCAAGGCGGGGAATTCGGCAACCGGCGCGTCACCGCCGATCTCGACCAGCCGCTGAGCGATCGCGTCGCGCGTCCGCCTGAACGCGATGTACGAGAACTCCGACAGCTTCCGCGATCGGCGTCGGACCTCGAGCGCTTCGGCGTCAACCCGACGCTGACGTTCACGCCGGGCAAGCAGACGAAGATCAGAGTCGGCTACGAGCATCTCCACGATACCCGCACGTGCCGACCGCGGCATGCCGTCGTTTCAGGGACGACCGGTCGACAGCGACATCGTCGACCTTCTTCGGCGACCCGCGACCAGAGCCACGTGAACGCGCGCGTCAACCTCACGTCGGCGCACGTCGAGCATCGCGCCGGCGGCCGTGGTCATCCGGAACCACACGCTGGTCGGCGACTACGACCGCGAGCTACCAGAACTTCGTGCCCGGCGCCGTGAACGCGAACCAGACGCAGGTGGCGCTCACCGCCTACAACAACGCCACCGACCGCACGAACCTCGTTCAATCAGACCGATGTGGTCTACGCGCGTGTCGACGGGACGTCTGGCGCCACACGCTGCTGGCCGGCGCCGAAGTCGGCCGTCAGCTGACCGACAATTTCCGCAACACCGGATTCTTCGACAATACGCTGACGACGCTCGCTGGCGCCGCTCGCCAATCCAACGATCGCCGTGCCGGTGACGTTACCGGCAGACCGCGACCGACGCCGACAATCATCTTCGCACCAACGTCGCCGCGACCTACGCGCAGGATCAGGTGGAGGTCTCGCGTCATCTCCAGCTGCTCGGCGGTGTCCGGTTCGATCGATTCGACCTGCGCAATACCACAACAACCGCAACGGCGACACGCTCGATCGCGTCGGACAACCTCGTGTCGCCGCGGGCCGGGGTCGTGCGTCAAGCCGATCGCACCGGCTGTCGATTCTACAGCAGCTACAGCGTGTCGTATCTGCCCAGCTCGGGCGATCAGTTCTCGTCGTTGACGGTCATCACCGCAGCAGGTCGAGCCGGAAAAGTTCACGAACTACGAAGTCGGCGTGAAGTGGGACGTGCGTCCAGACGTCTCGCTGACGACTGCCGTCTACCGCCTGGATCGCACCAACACCCGATCCACCGATCCCAACGACCCGACGCGGATCGTGCAGACCGGCAGCCAGCGCACGAACGGGTACGAACTGGGGCTGGATTGGGCGGGTCAGCAAGGGATGGCAGATCGCCGGAGGCTATGCGTATCAGGATGCGTTCGTGACCAGCGCCACGACCGCGGCGGCCGCCGGCGCGCAGGTGGCGCAGGTGCCGCATCACACCGCGTCGTTGTGGAACCAGTATCAGTTCCATCCGCGGTTCGGCGGCGGCGTTGGCGTGATCTACCGCGACGACATGTTCGCGGCCATCGACAACACGGTGATCGCTGCCCGGCTACACGCGCGCGGACGCCGCGGTGTACGTTCACGCTCAGCCGGGAAGTTCGTCTGCAGGTGAACGTCGAGAATCTGTTCGACAAGACAGTACTTCGTGAATGCCGACAACAACACGAACATCTCGCCCGGATTTCCGCGCGCGCTTCGGGTTGGGTTGACGACGACGTTTTAAGAGTAGAGGAAGAGGCCCGCCGCGCCGTTGACGGCGGTCTATCACAATCTGCTCCGGCGATGGGCCGACCTATGAAGAGACTCCGAGCCGTTCTGTTCTGGACACATTTGTTCGCAGGCGTGACCGCCGGTCTCATCATCCTCGTCATGTCGTTCACCGGCGCCGTCCTCGCGATGAAGCCGCAGATCGTGAAGGAGGTCGATCGCAGCGTTCGCGTCGTGATGCCGCGCGATGCCGATGCCGTCGACACGGCCGCGCGACTGCCGGTGTCGGAGCTGGTGGCCGTCGTGCGGGCGCGGCGTCCTGGCGCCGTTCCACGCTCCTGACCGTCGATCGCGATCCGTCGGCGTCGGCCGCCGTGGCGCTCGAAGGCGCGACTGGTCTGCGTGGATCCGTATTCAGGCTCGGTCCTCGGTGAAGGATCCGCGGCCACGCAGACCTTCTTCCGAACGATCGAGAACTGGCACCGCTGGATCGGATTGTCCGCCGAGAATCGCGGGCTCGCGAAATCGTTCGACCGGCGCGAGCAACCTCGCGTTTCTCGCGGCGCTTCGCCGTGAGCGGTCTCTATTTGTGGTGGCTCGCAGGCGTGGAGCGTGCAGCACACGCGGGCGATTCTGGCGTTCAGGCCGACGACGACCGCACGCGCCCGCGACTTCAACTGGCACAACGTCATCGGTTTCTGGTGCGCGCCCGCGATCATCGCGATGACCCTGACGGCCACGGTCATGTCGTATTCGTGGGCCAACGATTTGCTGTTCCGCGCGATGGGCAGCGAGCCGCCTTCGGCCAATCGCGCGCCAGCGGCACCAGCCCCGCAGGACGCGGCGGATCACCTGCACCGGGCGAACCAGGCCGGGCGGACCGGGCCGGGCGGAGCGAGCCGTCGCGCAGCTCACCGCCGCGCAGCTCGAGCGCGCGCGTGGGCCCGCGCGGACTCGCTGATGCCGTCGTGGAGCGTGATGACGATGCGGCTTCCGGAATCGCGAAGGCATGCCGATATCGTTCACGATCACCGACGGCCGCTCGTGGAATGCGTTCGCGCTGATCGCAACTGACCGTCGATGCCGCAACCGGCGACGTCCGGCAATGGCAGCCAGCACGAGTCGAACACCCTCGGCCAGAAGGCGCGCGGCTGGTTCCGATTCGCGCATACCGGCGAACTCGCCGGGATTCCGGCCAGGTCATCGCCGGCATCGCCTGCACGGGCGGCGTTGTGCTGGTCTGGACCGGTGTGTCGCTCGCACTTCGACGGCTCTTCAACTGGCGTGTCTGGCGCCGCCTTGGGGCTCAGCGACCTGTCGTCCTTCCGACGGATCCTACCGATGCACCGACGGCCGTCGCGGACTAGGAACGATCGACCGGCGCGCCGCTTGCTTGGCATCTGGCGGACGATGCCGGCCAACGATCCCGATCTGCACGGCAACGTGCCGGAGACGTCGCCGGTCGCGTTGCTCTGATCGACGTCATCAACGATCTGGAATTCGAAGGCGCCGACGAACTCGCCGTCACGGCGGTGCCGATGGCGCACCGCATCGCCGACCTGAAATGCCGCGCGAACTCGCCGCATTCCCGCGATCTACTGCAACGACAACTTCGGACGCTGGCAGTCGGACTTCAAGAAGGTAGTGGAGCACTGCCTCGAGGACGGCGTTCGCGGCCGAAGAGGTTGCGCGCATCCTCGAACCGGACGACGACGACTTACTTCGTGCTCAAGCCGGAACACTCGGCGTTCTTCGCGACGACGCTCGACGTCCCGCTGAGTATCTCGGCGCGCGCACGCTCATCCTGGCGGGCATCGCCGGCAACAACGGCATCCTGTTCAGCGCCAACGACGCCTACGCATGCGCGACTTTCACCTGATTGTGCCGCCGGACTGCGTCGTGTCGAACACGGACGACGAGAACCGCACGCGCTGGAGCAGATGCAGAAAGTGCTGAAAGCCGATATCACGCCCTCCGAGTCGCCGGATCTCGACGAGATCCTGCGCCAGAGCGCGCTGCAGCCGCGAGCCTGGGCGATCGCCATCGCAATCGTCAATCACGACCATTGCGCCGACCGTGAACCACGAGACGACGTTGTGCCATTTCGAGTTGATGTACTTTGCCCATCAACTCGGCGTCGTTGATCAGCAGCAGCACGAAGATCAGCACGAACGGCAGCAGCACGCCGTTGGCGACCTGCGACAGCACCATCACGCGGAACAGCGGGAACCGCGGCACCAGCACCACGCCCGCGCCGAAGACGATCAGCGCGGTGTAGCAGCCAGTAGAACGGCCGGCGCCTCCTCGAAGCGCTTGTCGAGGCCCGATTCGAGCCCCAGCCCCTCGCACACCGCGTAGGCCGTCGAGATCGGCAGGATCGACGCCGCGAACAGCGACGCGTTGAACAGTCCGGCGGCGAACAGCAGGTAGGCGTATTCGCCGGCGAGCGGCCGCAGCGCCTGCGCGGCATCGGCGCCGGTCTCGATGTTGAACTCTGCCGATCGAGTGCAGCGTCGCCGCGCACGCGACGACGATGAACCAGGCGACGACGGCGGCGAACAGGCAGCCGATGATGACGTCCAGGCGCGACGCGGTATGCTGCCGCAGCGTCACGCCCTTCTCGACGATCGACGCCTGCAGGTAGAACTGCATCCACGGCGCGATCGTCGTGCCGGCGAGGCCGATGATCATCGACAGGTAGCCGTAGTTCCGGAAGCCGACGCTGTCGGGCCGCGTCACCGTCGACAGCGCCGCCGCCTTCCAGTCCGGGTGCGCGAGCACGCCCGACACGATGTAGGCGACGTAGAACAGCCGACGCCGACAGGAACACCTTCTCGACGCGTGCTGTAGGTGCCGTGCACGACGATGGCCCCAGACGACGAAGCGCGGACAGCGGCACGACGATGTAACTTCGAGACGCCGAACAGCTCGAAGCTGCTCGCGACGCCGGCGAACTCGCCGACGATGTTGAAGAAGTTGGTGACGAACAGCGCGAGCATCAGCAGGAACGTCGCGCGCAGGCCGAACTCCTCGCGGATGAGGTCGCTCAGCCCCTTGCCGGTGACCGCGCCCATCCGCGACGACATCTCCTGGATGATCACCAGCGCGATCGTGATCGGGATCATCGTCCACAGCAGCGTGTAGCCGAACTGCGCGCCGGCGACCGAATAGGTGGCGATGCCGCCGGCGTCGTTGTCGACGCTGGCGGTGATGAACCCGGGCCCGACGACGGCCAGGAACGAGCGCGAGGCGCACGCGCCAGCTCTTGAACGAGCATCATGAGCGGCGCGTCAGTGCGCTGTGCCGCAGCATCGTGATCACGTCGTCGGCGGTGATGATGCCGGCGAGCCGCCCGTGCTCGTCGACGACCGCCGAGCGTGATGAGGTTGTATGTTGTCGAAGAGCGCCGCCACTTCGCTCTGCGGCGTGTCGGGCGCGCAGGCCACGTGCGGCTCGCTCAGCTCCGACGAGCCGCATCGACGGCGACGGAGATGGCGATCTTCGAGCGAGCGGCACCGCGCCGACCAGCTTCTGGCCCGGCGCCGGTCAGGTAAATCGTCGCCAGCGCCTCGCGGCTGCCTTCGAACGTCTTCAGCGCCTCGATCGCGTCGTCGACGACGTGCGGTGTCCGGCGACCGCGACGAACTCGGTCGTCATCCGGCCCGGCGGCGGTGTGCTCGCCGAACTCGAGGAGCTGCGTGACTTCCCGCCGTTCCTGCGGGCTCCATCTGCTCGAGGATCTCGCCCGATTGCTCCTCGGGCAGCTCGCCGAGCAGGTCGGCGGCCGGCGTCGGGATCCATCTCCTCGACGATGTCGGCCACGCGATCCTTGTCGAGCGACTCGACGATCGAGACCTGGATGTCGGGATCGATTTCCTCGAGCGCTTCGGCGGCGACCTCCTCGTCGATCGTCTCGAAGACCGCTTCGCGCTCGGCCGGCGGCAGGTCTTCGACGATGTCGGCGATGTCGGCCGGATGGAGCTTGGCCAGCCCTCGTAGGCGATCTTCAGCTTGACGCGCCGCGCCGGGTCGGTCTCGAGCAGATCGACGAACTGCCCACGGAATCACGCGCGGCGGAATCCGCTCGAGCGAGCGCGCGCAGCGTGAACGACGGCACGAGCCCCTTCGAGAGGCGGCGGATCGCGCCGCGCGCGCCGACGTCGACCGACGACGACGTTCGAGCAGCAGATGGCTGTTGACCGGCGTCGACTCGAGCTCGACGTCGTTGACGCGGACGACCTTGCGGCCGTGGACGTCGATGATCTGCTGATCGAGCAGGTCGCGCTTGAGCAGCAGCGACGCCGTCGGACGGCGTGTAGCGCGTCCCACTGCGCCGCCTCGGTCGCGCGCGCGAACCGTCGCGCCGGCCGACTTCAGCGCATCGGCGCGGCAGCGATGCGCTCGCCGTCGGCGGTCTTGACGATGAGATAGGCGATGCGGGTGGGATGATCCTGCGGCGCGACCGCGATCTCGCGCACCCGTCCGCGCACGGTGCCGGTGGCATCGCGCACGGTGCGCCGGAGGAGTTCCGACAACGCGACCACCGACATCTAGTGAACATGATCCATCGAAGGGCGGTTCGGGCGCCACCGGAGAAACACGTGGTACGAGTGCGACCGAGTCGTAGTGACGACCAGCTCCGGTGATGTCCGATAGCCGAGTGGCGTCGCCGCCGAGGCCGAGACGGCCCCATCGGCTCAGTGAGCACGTCGCGAACCACGCCGACGGTGAGGGCATCGATGATGGGAATAGAAATGCGGATGGTTGAGCCCCTTTAGGATGGAACCCGAGACCGAACGATCTCTTTGGTCACGACCTCACGCGGCCAGCTAACGCCAGCTTCTCCGTCGCGTGCAGATCCCACTCAACGAGTATGAGTCGGCGGTGTTGTTGAAGCCGTTGTACTCGATCGCCTTGCCCCACGCGAGCGTGGCGTCGAGGCGGCGCGACTTTGACGTCGCCGTTGAAGCCGATCGACGCGGTGAAGGCCGCGTCTGGTTGTAGGGCTCGAACCACTCGGGCTCGTGCAGCAGGCCGCCCGACACCTGCGCCTGCCACGGACCGCTCCGCCAGGCGACCCGCGACAGACCATGAGTTCAGGCGCGGCGCCTCGATGTTTGCCGCCGGTTCTCGTCCGGCTCCTCGCCGCGGAACGCGGAGGCTTCGATCGTGAACTGACCGATCCCGACGCCGTGCGGTGAGCACACCCGGCGTGATGTGCGTCGAATCGATCGCGTGGTGGGTGAGCGGCACCTGCGGGTTGTCACGCGCCGATTCGCGGTGCATGAACGCCGGCGGTCCGAGCGCCGGTTCGCCGATCAGATGCGCGCCGAACAGATATGCGAGCCGGGCCGCTGGATCCGATACGTCGCGCCGAGCGCCATGAGCAAATCGTGCGGGTGCTGATGAGGTTGACCAAGCGGCGTCAACCTGATAGCTCTCGCCGGTCTGATAGAGCTGCGGCGATCCGATCGGATCCATCGTGAACGTCTCGAGCGACGCCATCGCGTGGATCGTGAGCCGCCCTGCGCCCGCCTGACGCGTGCCGCCGAACATGAACCAGTTCTGTGACTCCCACGCGCTGAACGTAGCGTGAAGCCTGCTGCCGCTGCTGGTAGTTGAAGCCGTAAAAAGATTGGCGTCGGTTGTCCAGGACCACGCCGGACCGGTCACGCCGGCATCGTGATGATGCTGTTTCGTGCGAGTCCTCCGGAGCGCCGGCCGGAGGCGGCGGCTGATCGGGATCCTGGGCGTAGGCGGCGGCGCCGAACGCGCAAACGACGGCAATTGTCAGGATCAGGTCCGAACACGATCTTTACCTTCAGGTGCCGTTCTTGCGTAGAGGCAAGCGGCCTGCCGGCCATGCGAGCGAAGAACGCGCACCGGCGGGCCGGCTGAGAGAAAATAGCCGGGCTCGGGGTTACGCGGGCCGTAAGCCGTTCCCGATTCGGTAAGATATCAAGGTTCATGCGTTCGACGGGGTTCCTGCGATCGGTCGCCACTGTCTGGCTGACGTGCCAGCTCGCCGCCGTGTGCGTGGTGGCGCTGGCGATGTGCTGCCCGAACGCCACGCCGGGCGACGTCTGTCCGATGCACCACGCGAAGGCGGCCGAACCCGACTGCCTCGATGCGTGCCGCCTGCGCGCCAACCGATTCAACGCTCGTCTCGCTCGCAACCGGCGTCGGCCTGCTCCCGCATTTCCCCACAACTATCGTCACGTTGCAATCCCTCGACACAACCGGACGCGCTGACGCCGATCGGCCATCGCGCGCGCCGAGCGTCCCGACGCCCCGCCGCCTAAATCGTAAGAACGTCAACCGAACTCGCGGCCGTGAAGCAGGCCTGAACGCCCTGCGCCACGCGAGGCCGCGGTATCGCGGTCCTGAGGCCGCGGCGCAGCGCAGCCTTCAGGCTGCCTTGCGAAGACGTTTTGCGATTCTTTGGAGGGACGTGTATGCGATCCAGGGTGCGGTCGTCGGCCGGGTGGCTCGCGGCTGCTATGTCTTGGCCTGTTGATGATGCCTGCGCCGCTCGCCGCGCAAACGGTGACGTCGGCGAGCGTCACCGGCACCGTCCGCGACGCGAGCGAAGCGGTCGTGCCCGGCGCGACCGTCGACATCAGGAATCACGATACCAATCAGGTCACGTCGACGGTCACCGACAGCCGCGGCCGATTCCGGCTGCAGTATCTGCCGGTCGGCGTCTATCACCTGTCGGTGCAGCTCCCGGGCTTCACGACCGCGAACGCGAACCTGACGCTGGCGGTCGGCGATCAGGTGGACGTGCCGATCACGCTGAAGCCGGCGGCGCTGGCCGAATCGGTGCAGGTCGAGGCGCTGGCGCCGCTCGTCGAGGTGCGGGCGCACGCAGGCCGCCGCGTCGATACGCACCGGAGGAAGTCGACACGCTGCCGCTCAACGGCCGCAACTACCTCGATCTCGCGACGCTGGCGCCGAATGTGTCGCGGACCAACCTGCGATCGACGGATCGCTTCGCGGAAACGTCGGCGGTGCCCGGCACCGGCATCTCGGTCGCCGGCCAGCGCAATCCTCGGCAACAGCTTCATCGTCGACGGGCTGTCGGCGAACGACGACGCGGCGGATCTCGCCGGGACGTTCTTCAGCGAGGAAGTGATCCGCGAGTTCCAGGTCGTGACATCCGGCGGCGTCGCGGAGTTCGGGCGCGCGTCGAGCCGGCACGATCAGCATCGTCACGCAGTCGGGCACCAACCGCGTGCAGGGACGCGCCCTACGAGTTCTTCCGGCAACGCGCTCGACGCGCGGAATCCGCTGTCGCCGCGCCGCGATGCGCGCGACCTCGAGCGACGCTCAGGATCCGCTGACGCAGAACCAGTACGGCTTCAGCCTCGGCGGGCCGATCGCGAGGGATCGCACGTTCGTGTTCGGCAACGTCGAGCGGACGAACCTCGATCAGCACCGGCATCGTGACGATCGCGCCGGCGTACGGTGCGCGGCCATCAACAGCACGTCCTCGACGCGACCGATTACCGCGGGCCGCGCATCGCGACCGGGAACTTCGCGACCGGCTACGACCACGGCGAACGCGTTCGTGCGCGCCGATCATCAGGCGACATCCGCGTCGCGGCTGCAGCTGCGCTACAACGTCTACTCGGTCGACAGCCAGAACGCGCGCACGGTCGGCGCGTTGAACGACGTCAGCCGCGGCGCCGCGCTCGACCGACACCGACCAGACGGTCGCCGTCAACGTATCAGTCGACGCTGTCCTCGGGCGTCGATCAACGAGGCGCGGGCGCAGTTCACGCGGAGCCGCGCTCGGCGCGCCGGTCAACGACATCATCGGCCCGGCCGTGAACATCTCCGGCGTGGCGAGCTTCGGCACCTCGACCTCGTCGCCGACCGGACGCGATCTCGACGTCTTCGAGGCCGTCGACACGATGACGGTGCAGCGCGGCGAGCACCTGCTGAAAGCGCGGCGTCGACTTCCTCAGCAACCGCGTCGACATCCTCTTCCCCGGCGCGCTGCAGGGCGTCTACACGTTCACGTCGCTGGCGAACTTTCAGCGCGGCGTACTACCACATTCCAGCAGGCGTTCGGCGCGCCGTCGCAGTTCCAGTCGAATCCGAATCTCGGGCTGTTCGTGCAGGACGAGTGGCGGCCGCGCGCGCGACCTGACGATCAACGGCGGCATCCGCTACGACCTGCAATGGCTGTCCGAGCCGGTTCAACTCGATGCCAACAACGTGTCGCCGCGGCTCGGCGTCGCCTACGCGCCCGGCAATCGGCCGCACGGTCATCCGCGCGAGCGGCGGCCTCTACTTCGATCGCATTCCGCTGCGCGCGACGTCCAACGCGCTGCAGCGCGACGGCACCAAGTATCAGACGGCGCAGCTTCGTTCGGACAGATTGGCACGCCGGCCTTTCCAACCGTCCTGCCGTCGTTTCCGCCGGACTCCTGATCGCGACGACGACGATCAACCCCGCGATCGAGGATGGCCACAGCGAACAGGCCTCCGTCGAAGTGGACCGCGCGATCGGACAACGGCTGGCCGCCACCGTCGGCTACAGCTACGTGCGCGGACACGGCATCATCATGTCGCGCAACGTGAACGTGCCGACGCTGACCGTCGCGCAGGCTGCCGCGCTCGGCATCCCGAACCTCGGCCGGCCCAATCCGAACTTCGCCAACATCAGTCAATACGATGCGCTCGGCGATTCGTGGTTCGACGGCCTGACTGTGTCGTTGATGACTCGCTCCACACCGCTGGGGACGCGCTCGCGTGTCCACACTCTTTCGAACGCGATCGACGACGTCGGCAACGCGTTCTTCCAGCACGCCGCAGGACAACTTCAACATCCTCGGCGACAAGGGACCGTCGGACAACGATCAGCGCCACCGGCATCGTCGTCAGCGGGACGTTCGGCGACGGTGCCAGCGCACGGCTGCGTCGCGCGCTCGGCGGCGTGCAGATCGGCTACGTGTTCTCGCACGGACGCCGCTGCCGTTCAACGTCGTCACCGGCGGCGATCGGAACAACGACACGACGGTCAACGATCGGCCGGAAGGCGTCGGGCGGAACTCGGCGCGTTTCTCGTGCTTCGCGAACATCGCCGAGGACTGCGGGTCGTCGACGTTCGATCTTCGCGTGTCGCGTCCGATCCGCTTCGGCGACCGGCGGCGGCTCGATCTGATGCTCGAGGTGTTCAACCTCTTCAACCACGTGAACACGGTCAACGTGAACAACACGATCGGCACCGGCGCAACGCCGTCGCCGACGTTCCGGCAGGTCACCGCCATCGGGGATATGCGGCAGATGCAGTTGGGGGTGCGATGGAGCTTCTGAGGGCGGGACGGGCGGGAGGGGCTGGATGGGCAGGATCGGTCGGACTCTTACTGCTCATCACGATCCTCGCCCGTTCGTACGTGGTGTCCGGCTTTTAGCCGGACCGACGATAGCCGGTCGTCCGCTGTCGTGACGCTCGCGGTGCCGGATCGGTCGAATGCGACGCCGTCGATCGCATCCGACGCGCGCGTTTGTCGCGGTGGCGTGGGGCGCGTCGCTCGCGAGCGGCGCCACCGATATCGTTCTCGCGACGAGCCGCGACGGCGGCCGGACATTCGGCGCGCCAGTGCGCGTCAACGACAAGGACGGCGATGCGCGCGTCAACGGTGAGCAGCCGCCGCGGGTGGTCGTCCAACATGCCGATCCGCCGGTGGTGACGGTCGTGTGGACGACCAAGGGGAGAAGCGGCACGAGGCTCGTCTCACGCGCGGTCCGACGACGGCGGCAAGTCGTTCACGCACGCGACGACGGTTCCCGGCGGCGATGCGCCCGGCAACCGCGGTTGGGAGGCTGTCGCAGTCAACCGCACTGTTGTCAATGTCGTCTGGCTCGATCACCGCGAGCTCGCCGCGCAGGATTCACCGGAGAAGTCGATGGCGGCGATGCACCATCAACACGCGCGGCGCGAAGCCGGACGGCGTCGCGATGGCGCAGAAGTCGAAGCTCTATATCGCGGCGATCGACGGGTCGACAGCGCCGCAAGCCATCACCGGCGGCGTCTGTTACTGCTGCAAGACCGCGCTCGCGACCGGCGCCGACGGCGCCGTCTTCGCGGCCTGGCGCCACGTCTATCCCGGCAACATCCGCGACATTGCGTTCACGATCTCGCGCGACGGCGGCACGCACGTTCGCGCCGCTCGGTCCGCGTCAGCGAGGACAAGTGGGAGCTCGAAGGCTGCTCCCGACGATGGGCCGGCGATGGCGATCGACGGGCGCAACCGGATCCACATCGTGTGGCCGACGCTGGTCACCGAGCAGCGGCGCGTCGGACCGACCATCGCCTTCTTCTACGCCTCGTCGACCGACGGACGAACGTTCACCGCGCGCGAGCGCGATCCCGACCGAAGGCATGCCGCATCATCCGCAGATCGCGATCGCCCGCGACGGCTCGCTGGCGCTGGCGTGGGACGAGCTGGCCGGCGGCACGCGGCGCGCCGCGTTCGCGCGCGATGAGGCTCGGCGCGACCGCCCGGCCGGTCGTTCCAGAGGATCGTCAGCGACGCCGAGCCGGCTGTGTATCCAGTCATCGCCCCGACCCCGGATGGGTGCGGATCTGTCGCGCTGGACCTCCGGGCGCGGCCCCGAGTCCGGTGATCCGAGTGGAACGGCATTGAGAGCCGTTTTGGTTTCTTCGTGATATGCGGTGTCCGGCTTTAGCCGGACTTCGAGTAGTCCGGCCTGAAGGCGGACACCACCGTAAATGTGAGAACGCTCTGGCGCGTGCAACGCGTCACATCGTTGTGACCGCCGGCTTGTAGGCTGGCGCATCCCATGTCGGCTGCATGGAGTGACGCAGTGCATCGCATACGCAAGAACCCTGCTCGCGATTCTCGCTTTACCTCGTGATTGCGCCGCGCGCCGCGCGCGGTCAGGATCGGCCGTTCGTCTTTTCTCGGTCACCACGGCGACCGACACCTCGAAGCCGAGCGTGCTCGTCGACTACGACGTGGGCTTCCGGCGAGCAGGGCGTTTCACAGCACCGATGAGAACGGTCCGGAGCAGGCGCGTCGGCGTGCAGGCGTCGGTGGGGCGGTGGACGTTCCTCGGCCGTCTCGGCCTGACGTCGTCGCAGGACACGTTTCAAACGTCGCAGCAGGGCGAAGCGCTGTTCTCGCTGCTCACGCAATCGAGCGCGTCAGGCTGTCCGATCGCGTTCGCCGTCGGCGGCGGCCTGCTGCACAGAAGCGGGCGGCGTCGACGTGTTACTGGCGCGCGTTGTCGCCGGACGTAACTTCGAGCAGTCGCGCGTGCACGGAAACCTGTTGTTCCAGATGCCACAGTCCGCGCCCGAGCGCGACGCGGTCGACTCGGATCATCGGTCGGCTGGAGCCGCCGCCTCAATGCGGCCGTGTCGCTCGGCGTCGAAGGGATCGGCGAAGACCTCGAAGGCTTCTGGGAGTTGGAGGAAGCCGAGGGCGGCGCGGCTCCTCGTCGGACCGTCGCTGCACATCGCGCAGCCGGGACGGAAGTGAGCGCTCGATTGCGGGTGGACCGATGTTTCATGGTTCGAACTCGGCCGCGGGCGAGCGTGAGCGCTTCGCGATCTTCCCGCCACGACGCAGAAGACCGGCTACGCGGTCAGGACGTCTTTCGCCTGCTCCGTTCCTAGAACGTTTCACCTATCCGTAGGCGACGGGCTATCAGCCCGTCGCTCGGCCGGCCTGAAGGCCGGCCGCTACATCGTGTGAAAAATGCACCGCCCTGCGGTCAGCGGGTGGTGAAGGGACCGCGGCGCGCCCATCTGATCCGCGCGTCGGACGACGCCGTCTCGTGCACTGCCGGAGGCTGGCAAGCTGAACGGCACTTGCCTTCGCCGCGCACGCTGCGGACCGTGAGCGCGCCGCCGAGCGCTTCGGCGATCCGTTCCGCGACGGCAAGGCCCGACCCGTGCCCGCATGCGAATCTGTGCGACCTGCGCGGCCCGGCCACGGCAGAACGGCTCGAGATCCGCGCATCAGGTCACGGCGCGAGTCTGATCCCGATGCCGCGGTCGGCAGGCGCTGATCGCGACGTCGTCGGGCCGCCATCGGCACGGGCGCGCGTGCACGCGCGCGCAGACGCATCCAGCGCGCGTCCTTCCCATATTTCGGCGCGTTCCCGGTCGCCAGATTCTCGAGACACTGCGCCACCGCCATCCGGTCGCCGGCGACCGGCGGCAGATCGGAAGGCGCGACGATCGCGCTCGACGGTGGACTGGGCCGCGCGAATCAGCCCCGCTGTGCCCGCCGGCGCCGCGTCGACGATAAGCGGGACTCAAGCTGCTCGAGCAGGTAGGACTGCCGCCCGTCGCGGCTCGCGGCGAAGGTGAGAATCCACGCTCCCACCAGCCCCGACGGCTGGTCCACCTCGTGGCCGATCACCATGCCATGCTCGCGCACCCAGGTCGGGCGTGTCGGTGACAACGCCGCTCTCGACGATGTAACCGCCGCCACGATCCGATGATCGTCAGCGGTGTCCCAGGGGGTTCGTGTGAGACCGCGGTCACGGCGATCCCATCTGCGGGCCGCGCGGACGCCTGCACACGAATGCGTGGTCACGAGGAGCATCGAGAGGCTCAGCACGAGCAGGAACAGACGCGGCGAAGCTGACGGCGAGTCCGCGCTGGCGCATCCGGCCACACCGAACAACGATCCGGAGCGGGCCGCCACACGGCGATGTCTCACCACGAGCTGCCAGTCTTCTGCCGCGGTCGTTGTCGCCAAGCAGCGGCCACCAGCTTCATCGCACGAACCGCGCGCCGAATCGGACCGCGGTCGGCGGAGCGCGATGGAAGACACGCACCGTCGCGCCGATTCTCTCCCGTGGCGCGCCGAGAGACGTCCGGCATGCGGCCGTCGGCGTCCGACGCCTCCTCGTCGAAGCGAATCCCGGATCGGACGCGCAGACCACGCGCCGCGGACGTCGCACGCGCTCCGGAGACGACGGCAGCGACTTCGTCGGTCGAGGCCGTCGAGTTCCACTGGGAATGGCGGTGCCGCGAGGATCGGGGAGGATGCGGCGCTGCACTGGGACCTGTTCACGTTCCAGCTCCACGAGCGTGCCACTCGGCGTCCGTCACCCGTCGTGCGTGCCCGGAGCGGCGCGGCGCTGTCGGATCGGCGCCAATCGGCGCGGCGCCGAGCCCGATGTTGCCAGAAGCTCTCCGGTGAGCTGACGCGCCGGACACAGTGGCGGCACCGCTCGACGGCGCGGCCGACGGCGCGATCCGAGGATGGCTGACGACGCGCTCGAAACCCGCGCTTTGCTGGCCATTGCTCGCGAGCCCAGCGGCGTATTGCGGCGCTCCGGCCCCGGCCTGCACGATCTCGACGCGATCGCGCGTGCGGCGGCGGAGGTAGAGGTTCGCCACGAGCGCAGGAGGTAACGATGCCGGCGATCGCCGTTCCGCCAGCCGATCGGCCCCGCGCTGTGCTGATCTTGATCACGCTGCGCCGTTGGCGGCGGCCAGTCGTGCGCATCGTCAGACGGATCTCGGAGAGAGTTGCCGAAACGGATCGAGATGCCAGTTGATCATCGAGGCTGGAGCGGAGTCCGGCGAGCCGCACGCCACGGTGGCGGTCACACTGTTGGCCTCCTGGTTCCAGCGGTGCTGAATGACGGCGAGCGACGACGGCGCCGGCGGCGATGCACCCGATCTGCCGCGGCGTCCCGATGCGCGTGCGGAACGGCGGCTTCGTCACCTAGCGGACCGTATCAGCTGAAGCGGTGCTGGGCACGACAAGCGTTCGACCACGGTTTTCGGGCCGCGGCACCGGAGCGGCCCCAGTAATAAGTCCAGGAGCCACACCACTGGGGCTTGAACTTGTAGCCGAGCTTCCGGGACGGTGAGGAAGAACCGCCGGATGCCGCGGCTCCTCCTCGAGTTTCTGGCGAGAGGCTGGCGGCGTGCACATCCACCGTGCGCGTGAACATCGCGCGGTGATGGCGTCCCATACGCGCGTCAGCCAGCTCCTCGCGCCCGACTGTCACGCCGGGAGTTCTCGAGGAAGAACCGGAGGAGCTGTCATCGCGCGCCGGCGGGCCGACGATCTGTCCGTCCGCGTCGCTTCGGTTGCCGCCGAAGATCACGCGCACGCGGCCGAACTCGTCGATCGTCGGCGGCGGATCTTCCTTCGCCGGGACACGCCGCAGGAGCGCCGATGCGCGACAGAAGCCCAGCATGCCGACGGCTTGGTGACGTAGTCGTCGGCGCCAATCGCGAAGCCAGTGACCTTCTCCGCAGTACTGACTCCGCGCTGTCAGCATCAGCACCGGCGTGATCCAGCCCCGCCGCGCGCAGGCTCTTACGCGCGAACCCATCGAGCGCGGCAGCATCGTCGAGCACGATCAGGTCAAACGTACCCGTCGCCTTGTTCAGCCCTTCCTCTCCGTCGACGGCGTAGTCGACGACATAGCCTCCTTGCGGAGGCCATCTCCGGAAAGTCATCCGCAGGGCGTAAACTTCGACGAGGAGGATGTTTCCAGACATGCGCGGCGCGACCGCCGATATTGTAGGCCGCAGCGCACCAGTGTCCGAGTTCAGAAATTCGCTGACATTTTCCGGGCGGGGCATCCCGGCTGGCGGCGTTGCTCCTCCCTCAAATACTCCCGGTATTCTCGGTCGTCGCGCCTTGCCATCCGGGCGCCGCGCTCGGAAAATCTGTCAGCGAATTTCGAACCCGGGACACTAGAAGGCGAAGCGCAGGCCGAACTGCATCTCACGCGGGCTCTTCGCGCTGAAGATGCGGCCGAAGTTCGGGTTGCCGAAGATCCGGTTCGGCAGATCGAAGTTCGCGCGGTTGAGCAGGTTGAACACCTCCCACCGGAACTCGAGCTGCGAGCGCCGCCGAGCGCCCACGTCTTGGCCAGCGCGAAATCCACGTTGGCATAGCCGGGCCCGATCACGCTGTTGCGCGGCGCGCTGCCGAACGTGAACGGCGCGCGGCAGTGCGAACGCCGACGTGTCGAACCAGCGCTCGGGCGTCCGCTCGCCTGCCTGGGAGGTTGCGGATCGCCGAGCTGATCTGGACGCTGCGCCGGGCCGGCGCCGATGTTGGCGCGATCGACGCCGAGGTTCACCGTGAACGGCGCGCCCGCCTGCGCGATGAAGATGGCGTTGGCGCGCCAGCCTCCGAGCACCGCCTTCGCCACGCCGCCGGCGTTGGCTGAAGAACGGCAGCTCGTAGACGCCGCTGGCGATGAACTGGTGGCGGTGGTCGAAGCTCGAGGGCGCCCATTCGCCGGTCTCGTCGAAGATGTTCCGCACGTTCTGCGGGACGATTCGCTTCCGACTCCGTGGCGCCCGGGCTCGACGCGTCGTCCTTGGAGTGCGACAGCGTGTAGCTGACGTTGTAGGCGAAGCGGTTCGGCGAGGCGCCGCTCGACCTTGAACGTGACGCCGTGATAGATCGACTTGCCGTCGAAGCGGATCGCGTTGATGCGGCTCAACTGCGGAATCGGCCGCCGCGCCTGGATCGAGCCGGCGCCGGGCTCGGGGCACGTTGCGGACGGTGGCGTTGTCGGCGCCGAGCGTCCACGTGCCCATGTACGAGACCTCCGCCATCGTCGCCGGGCGCAGCTGGTACTTGCAGGCCGCCGCTCCACGTCTGGCTGTACTCGACGTTGTAAGTCGAAGTCCATGATGCTGCCGCCGACGGTGCCGGTCGGCGTTGCTCGTCAGGATGCTCGGTCGTCGGCAGCGTGGGGACGCGGACGTCGGCCGGGATGTCGACCTGCTTGGTGAAGAAGAACGGCAGGTTGCGCGCAAACGCCGTCTGCACGCTGTAGGCCCACTGGTTCAGGAAGATGCCGTAGCCGCCGCGGATGACGGCGCGTGCGTCGTCGAGCGACAGCGCGAAGCCGGCGCGCGGCGCCAGCCGCACCGCGCTCGGATCCAGCAGGCCAGCGGCTCCAGCCGGCTCGACTCCGACGGTCACATGCGGAATCGGGATCTGCGGCAGCAGCGGCGCCGCGCTCGAGATCGATCGCGCCGTCGTCGTCGGTCGCGATGACGAAGCGTCCGCCGGGCGTCGACAGATCAATCGACGACAACCGGTTGTCGACGTCGTACATGTGCTGGTTGTACTCGTAGCGGAGGCCGAGGTTGAAGCGTCAGGTTGTCGCGCGCCCGCCAGTCGTCCTGGGCGTAGACATGCAGCCAGTTGGTCCGCCCGTTCTCGTCGCCGCGTCCGATGCCCGACACCGCGGACGACCGGATAGCCGAGCAGGAAGTCGGCGAACGCGTTGCCCGATGAACTGGCCGGTGTAGGTGAATGCGCCGCGCGCGTTGTCCGGCTGCTCGGGTCGGAGCTGCAGGTGGAAGTAGTAGCCGCCGAACTTCAGCCGGTGCGCGCCGCGATCCAGCGTGATGTTGTCGAAGAGCTCGAACTGCTGGTTGTCGCGCGTGGTGAAGATCGTCGGATCGCCGAACGTGCTGTAGAGGCCGCCGGTCGAGATCTGCGGGAAGCCGGTGTCGCGAGGATCGCGTGGTCACGCCAAGCAGGCCGACCTGCTGCGCGAACGTCGTTGCCGCGGTTCAGGCTGATCTGGCCGCCGTCGACGCTCATCCAGCCGACGCGCACCTCGTTCAGCAGCGATGTGCCGAAGACGTGCGTGCTGGCTCGCCACGAGGTTCCGCGTCCTGGTCGTCAGCGAGCGGCCGAACCCCGGCACGAGCGATTCCTGCAGCACGCTGGTGCCGAACGGCTGCAACTCGTCGGCGTCGAACGTGCTGAAGCGCGCCAGCAGCTGGTCGGAGGGCGCGAGCCGGTGATCGAGCCGCAGGCTGAACTGATCGAGATGGCGATCCTGCTGTTCGATCGAGGTCAGGTTCTGCAGGCCGGTCGCGGACGTCGGCAGCGGCACGTGCGCAGCAGCGCCGACGCGATCGGGTCGATGCGGCTGGCCGGAATCTGATTGTTCGGGAACGGCGTGCACGCGCCGGTCGTCGGGATCGTCAGCGGATCGCAGATCGGCGGCAGGCCGGCGAAGTTGCCGGCGCGCACCGCCGCCGGCGGCACCGAGAACGTGCGCGTCAGCGATCGATTCAGCCGCAGGCCCTCGAAGCTGCCGAAAAAGAACGACCGGTTGCGCACCAGCGGTCCGCCGAGCGACGCCGCCGAACTGGTTCTGCCTGCAGCGGCGGCACCGTCCGCGCCGACCGGCCGGAAGTAATTCGGCGAATCGAACGCGTCGTCGCGATAGAACTCGAACAGGCTGCCGCGGAAGGCGTTGGCGCCGGCGCGTGTGACGACGTTGATCAGCGCGGACGCCTTGCCGCCGAATTCGGCGGCGTACATCGATTTCTGAATCTTGAATTCCTCGATCGAATCGATCGAAGGATTGATGACGAGGTTGTTGCATGAACTCGTCGGTCACCTTCGTGCCGTCGAGCAGATAGATGTTGTGGCCCGACCGCTGGCCGCCGACGTTGGGCAGCGGACCGGTCTGCTGCAGCGCCTCGCCGCGCGTCCCGCCGGGCGGGACGACCACTGCGTCGCTCAACTGGGCGAGCGCGAGAAAGTTGCGGCCGTTCAGCGGCAGCTGCACGACTTCGCGGTTCTCGATGACATCGCTGATCTCGGCGGTCGTCGTCTGCAGCAGCGGCGCGATGGTCTGGACGATCACCTGTTCGGAGACGCCCTGCACGCTGAGCGTGAACTCGAGATCGAGCGTGCGCCCGACTTCGAGGGTGATGCCGCGCAGCGTCTGCGCCGCGAACCCGGACATCGTCACGCGAACGTCCCACTGGCCGATCCGCAGCGCTGGAAGAAAAAAGCGGCCCTGGTCGTCGGTGACGCGTTCGACCGACGTGCCGCTGGCCGTGTGTATCGCGGTGACGGTTGCGCCGGGCAGCACGCCGCCCGAGCTGTCTTTGACGACCCCGCCGATCTCACCGGCGTTGAACTGGGAAAACGCCGGGCGCACCGAGCACAGCAGCAGACCGGCGATCACCCACCCGAGGACGACGAACATGCGGCGAGCCTAACTCTCCGGCAGCGAGGCACGTGTAAGCATTTTGTAAAAACGGAGACTAGCCACCGACGCGCCAGGGCGAGAGCTCCGGCCACTGCTTCAGCGCGTCGTGTGCCCACTCCGGCGACTTGTCGGTGTGGCACGTCGTTGCACGCGTTCGGCACCTTCAGCTGCTCGGTCGCCGTCGGCGTGATGAACGCGAACGTGTGGCTGCGGACGTTGACGTCGGCGATCGTCTGCTCGATCTTCGGCATGTGGCAGGCGACGCACTCGCCTGCCGGCACTGCCGGGCGCGTGATGCGTGTGCTGCGCGATCGTCGCCGCATGCGGACCGTTCGGCGACGCCGGCGAGTGGCACGTCAGGCAGAGATCGCGAACCGGCTTGATCAGATCCGCGTTGTTCGCCGTGCCGTGCACGTCGTGGCAGCTGAAGCAGGTCACGCCGCGGCGGTATACGAGGCTCTGCACGAAGTCGTTGCCCTGCATCCGGTTCTTGTGTGCCGGTGCCGTCGGCGAAATGCGTGAACGTGGTCTCGCCGAGCTGGTGCTCCTCGAGCCGCCAGAAATCCTTCAGGCTGCCGCCCTGATGGAAGCCGACCGGCCAGTCGTAATACTGTCCCTCGATCGGGATTCTGCAGCGGCTGACCTTGCGAGTGGCACTGAATGCACGTGTCGTTCGCGCGCACGAAATCGAGCTTCGCCGGGTTGACGATGTTCGCGAGCGCTCGGCTGGCGAACGTGCTCGCTGCCGGGACCGTGGCAGCGCTCGCAGCCGACGTTCCATTCGGTCACGCTGCTTGGTCTTCACGTCGTAGTTCACCGAGTGGCAGCCGTCGCACAGCGGACCCGGTCGGCCGCTTGCATGTTGTCGGCGGGATAGTGCGCGCACCCACCAGTCGGTGTTCGGCTGCACGATGCATACGGCCGCCACACGCGGTTGCGTGACGTCCCACTGCGCGGGCAGCGGATAGTAGTCGTTGCCGCACTTGCTTGAAGTAGCGCTGCTTCCACTTGCTGCCGTAGACGAACGCCACGTCGTCGCAGCTTGAAGGTGAGCAGCGGATCCGGCCTTCGAGAAGTCCGGCAGCACCGCGTCGGGATGCTGCCTTCGGATCGCGGACGACGTTGGCCATGCGACGTCTTCGACCAGCGTTCGTAGGTCGGCGCGTGGCAGCGCTTGCAGCGTCTCCGACCCGACGTAGGCGGCGCGCGGCGTCGACGGTTGCGAGTGCAATGCGGCGAGACATCGCCGCGACGAGCGGCAGCGAGATGGCTGCGACGATGAAGCCAGGGCGAAGCGTCATGTCGCGACCATCATCGCACGCCTGAGATCCAATCAATACGTGACCCTGACGCGGTGAAATTTCAGCGTCGCGGCCGCGTCGGGCGCCGCCGGGACCTTGAATTGCGCCGCCCACGCGTCGGTCTTCGTCCACTCGTGCGACGAGCGCAGCATCCGCCACGTGCCGCCGACCGGCTCGTTCACTTCGACCGTGATCGGCGTCGCCTTGTGGTTGCGCAGCGTGATCTCGTATTCGATCTCGTAGACGCTGGTCGGCGATCTTCTCGAAGTCCGTCTGCTTGCGCTCGCACACGACGTCGAAGGCGTTGCCGATCTTGAGGTTCAGCGTCTCGTCCTTCGGCGTGTGGTCGATGCGATCCTCGCCGACGAACTGCACGCCGCCCTTCGAGTCGGCCTGATAGACGCGCACGACGCCGGCCGGCATCGGCATGCCGAGCCCGGCCGTCTCCTCGTTCTTGAACTGGTAGTACACCTGCACGACGTCCTTGATCGGCGCGCCGGGATGCTGCGCGTTGCGGTAGTAGAACGCCTGGCCGTCGACGACGTAGCGCTTGCTGGACCGGGACGCCGGTGCCGTTCGAGCATGCTGACCTGCTTGGTCTCGTTGTTGTTGATCGTCGTCTTTCGGCCGAGCGTGTAGAGGTGATAGTCGGAGAACGATTCCTGCGCCATCGGCGCCGCGGCCGCCGCGGTCGACGTCATCTTGGCGTCGCATCGTCCATCGCGCGCCGAGCGACCTGGCGGACGCGATTGAGATCGCCGGCGACGAGCTGCAGCTTCGCGTTGCGGAACGACGTGCCGCTGCCGTTGTCGAGCGTCACCCAGCCGTCGAGATCGGCGGCCTTGTCGTCGCGCGCCGACCGTGCAGGACGTAGTCGGCGTTCCACGACAGCTTGCCGGCGAGATACGACGCTTCGACGCGATGACGCGCCGGCGCCGGCGTTGTCGAGCGTCCAGATCAGCGTCGGGCGCGTGAACAGGTTGCCGGGCAGCTCCGGAAAGCGTGATGTGATCGGCGTCCATGCCGGTGACGATCTCGCCGCCGATCTGCCAGACCGGCGCGTTGTTGTAGCTGAGAAGCGCGCGCCTTCACCTCCTCCTCGCGCGTCGCGCCGTTCTCCGCGCGCCGCCGGACCAGCGTGACGTCGCGTCCGACGTAGCCTGTCGCAGCAGCTTGTCGGGCTCGAGCAGATCGTACTCGTAGTTCTGCTCGAGCACGCTGACGCGCGACGGCTCGGTGAGCGAGCGGAAGTGGACGGTCGCCGGGATTGACGGTCGCGGCGATGTCCATGAAACGCAGGTCGAACGTGCCGCGCGCGAGCTGAAGATTGCGGACGTCGCGCACGAGCGCGATGTCCGAGTTGTGGACGGTGACGCCGAGCTCCAGCCTGATCGTCGAGCGTGGTCGAACGATCCTGATCGGCCGCGATCGCGGCAGGCGCCGGAACGACGATGTGGTGAGGAATCAGAAAGCCGGCGCCAGAACAACGACCGCCGCCGCCCGGAGTCGCCAGCAGACATGGAACGCTCCTTCAAAGCGAGGGCGGCGGCACCGGACGTCATGCCCGGGAAATACCGTCTCGCCGCCTCTGTCCTTTGAACGGAGCCGCTCCGGAAATTCTTGCAGCGGGGTCCAGGTCTGCCGCCGCCATCGGCAGTGCGGAAGCGGCGGTTGTCGGAGAGTCGTCCACGGTTGCACTCGAGGCGTCGCTGGCCTGCACCGCCGCGAGGTCGGTATTAGTCGGGAACGCGACGCAGCGCCACTGCAGGCCGTCGACGGAGAGCAGCACCGTGCCGCGGCGGCCGACGACCCAGCAGACGGTCGGCGCCGGCGCGGCGCCGGCGGTGAGATCCTCGGTGACGCCGCTCGGCGACGCGGTCCACGTCGCGCCGCCGTTGCCCGAGCGTTCGATCGAGCCCGCCGCGCCGATGCGCCAGCGCGTCGACGGATTCGGCGCCGCCACGACTTCGACCGGCGCGACGCCGTGCTTCGCCGCCACTTGATTCGCGACGATGTCGGCGCGCGCCCGAACGCCTGCCGCGCCGCGTCGGGCGGCGCGGACCGGCGGCGGAGCAGCGGCCCGCGACAGCGGGCGAAGAAGATTCCGCGACCGGCGCGCGCCGGGCGCCGCCCGCGCGGCCATCGGCGACGCGGGCGCAACCGGTGCCGCTGCGGGGATGTCGCATGCGCGGGGCGGCAATCGCCTCGTTCCGTTTGTCGGACTCGCGTGCGCGATTCTCAGCCGTCGCTTCGCGCATCGCGCGCGGGCGGCGTCGAGACCCGGTCGTTGAGCGCGGACGATTCCTGCGGCGCGATCGCCGCGCGGCTCTGTATCGTCGACGCTGGAGGGCCTGGGCGCCGCGGTTCCTGCGCCGGACCGGCCGCGGCCGCGGGCTGTGCCCGCGCGTCGGCGCGCGCCGGTTCCGAGCGCGTGCGACGTCGGGCGACGCGATCCAGATCGCGATCGCCAGCACGCCGGCAGTCAGCGGCACCAGCGAGCCGATCACCCATCGCCGCCGCCACCACGGCGTCGTCTGCGGAACGGCGGGCGTCGCGCGGACCAGCGCCGCGATCATCGACTGACAGCGCGCACAGGACGAGACGTGCGCCTCCGCCGCCGCGACGTCGGCCGGCTTTCAGATCGCCGTCGATCCACGCCGCGAGCGTGTCGGCGTCGAGGCATTGATCGAACGGCGCGGCCGCCGCACCGGCACGCATCTGCTCGCGCAGCAGCGCGTCGATGGCCTGGTCGCGATTCGGCTCCGGGTGCTCACAGTTCTGCCCTCATCATATAGAACGGCGGGCCGCCGATTGCTTGCGTTCGCCGGAATCGCCGAGGATTTCGCCCAGATCGATCGGTCCCGCATCTTCCATCGCGTACCCCGAACCCCTGCGCGATTGCCGTCGCTCAGCCGTTCTTCGTCGCGCAGATGCTGCTCGAGATCGTCGCGGATGCTCCGGCGCGTCCGGGTCAGGTGACGCGAGACCGTCGCCTCGTGCTCGTCCGGTCACGCGTCCGATCTCGGCCAGCGTCAACTGCTGCGCGTAATACAGGCCTCAGCCGCAAGCCGATCGCGGGCGCCGAGCCGCGACAGCACCATCGCGAGCGCACGGCTGATGATCGCGAGAGCAAGCGCGGACGATCCGGATCCGGCGGCGGCGCCGGTGAGGCGGCGCGCTGATCGTCATCCTCCTCGGGGAGCGGATCGATGCGGCGCTGCACGCGGATCCGGTCCACGTGGCGCTGCGCGAGCACCGCGCGGAGACCACGTCGCGAGACGGCTGCGGCCGTGGTAGTGAGGCGAACAGCGATCGACGTTGACCGTCGCGTTCGCCGAGGCCGTAGAGATCGGCATAGAGCGAGTCCGCCAGCTCGCGCGCACTGCCGCTCGGATCGATCGCATCCGCCGGATCGATACAGCACCGGCCGGAACTCGCGCACGAAATGCTCCCACGCGGCCTCGTGACCCTCGGTGCAGGCGACCGCGAGCGCGAGATCCTCGAGATGGAGCGACTCGAGCAACCGGGCGATCTCGCGCGACCCGAGCTCACGATCGCCGGCGGCGCTCGCCGCGCTCCTCGCGAGCGCCTGCGCGAAGACCTCCGGCGTCACGCCCCATCGATCGGCGCTGCGCGGCTGAACAGCGCGCACGGCCAGGGCCTGGTCGATGCTCGGCGATCGCATCCTCCTGCATTATCACGCACGCTCACAGCAGTGACGCCCATCGACGATTGACGTCGACTGCATTCCATGAGCATCTTTCGAGTCAACGTGGTCGCGCGGAATCCGGAAGGACGAACTCAGTGAGACGCCGCCGATCGAGGCTCTCGTCGACGGAAGAAGACCTTCCTGACGGCGACCGAGACAGACGGTGACGCGAGACGTGGGATACGCAATTCTCGCGTCCGGAAGGCTTCGAAACCGCCGACGAAGTGGTATTCAGCGCAACCGAGCGATCTAACGCTGCTTGCCGTGCGAACCATCGAAGGTTTCGGCGTCGCGGTCGACAACGTCGGCCACCGTTTCAGTGGCGCAGACGTCAATCGTCGCAGCCATTCGTCACGGCCACCAGGTTCCTACATCCTCGATAGACAACGCCGTTTCGCGCGTCACCCGTTGCTCCCCTAGTGCGCCGACCGCCGGCAGCAGGGCGTGCACGCCGTCCAGCAGGAGGCGCGATGGCGCCGCGACAGAAACTGAAGAAGTGTCGCACCACGTGGCGTGCAGGGGTGCGCCGCTTTGACCGCGCGAGCCTCGGCGCCATCCTTGTCACCACGGGAAGGCGAACGGCGTCGTCGCCGGATGCCCCGCGCGATCGTCCAGACGTCCGGCAGCAGCGGCGCGAGCACGTGCGGCAGCAGCGCATTCAACGCCTCGGCCTGATTTGTTTCGTCGGCAAAGTCGCCCACGAGCTTCAACGCCGACGAGTGCTGCGACTCCGTGAGGACCGGCGCAGAGATCGCGCAGCGTCACCACCCGGTCACGCTCGGACTCCATCACGGCCACGGCCGCGAGCCGCCGCGCCTCGGGATTCGTGCCGGGGACAGTCGGCGAGGTCCGGACGCACCTGCCGGACCCGGCCGACGGTGCGCGAAATCGAGCAGCGGCGCGAAGAGCGGCTCCCATTCGAGCCGCCGCACGGTTCCCAAGTGCTCTCCGGCCATCAGCCGACAGTCGGCGTCACCGATCGCCTCGGCGACGGTTTGTGCGCTGGCCCGCAGTTGCTGCGAAAGCCCGGACGGAAGCCTGGCGAGATCGCCTCACTCCGCTCTTCGTCGTTCTCGATCTCGCGAAGCGCGTCGGTCACTTCGCCGAGCAGGTCATCTGCGGAGCCGCGGCGCGCGGCGAGCGAGCCGAGCGCCCGCGCGCAAGCCCGGGATCCGACACGAGCGTGCGTGGCCGATCGCCCGCTCCAGGGCGGACTCGAGGAGATGCGGCGCCAACGCATCCAGCACCCTCACAGCGATGGCGATCGTGAATCAAATCCGTCGAGGACGTCGAGTGCGGCCGTCACCAGCGGCGGCGGAAGAACCGTCCCAAGCCGACGATCGCATTCACGCGAAGCTGCGCCGTGGACAACCGCATGGCAGCAGCGAGCGCGTCGGCCATCAGGCTTTCGGGAAGGTGCGGCGCGATTTCGGCCAACGCCACCGAACGGTAGGTCTTGCGAAGGCTTTCGATCTGCCAGCCGAAACGCGGCTGGCCACAACAACTCTGGAACCGACGGCGCAATGCCGAGGAGGGAAGTCCAGGCGAGCGTCCTCGCCGAGCAGCGCGGCGCCGGCGTCGAGCACGGCTACAAACTGCGCCAACGTCGAACATACGGAGCGAGCGCGACGAGCACGCGCACGCGGTCGCGCCCGGATTTGATCGCCCTTCGCGCGGCGCAGCGCTTCGGCACGGATCGACTCGCTCAGCAAGGGCGCGAACTCCACGATGGCGTCGACCATGCACAGCGGCCGCCTCGACATCGAATGCCGCGCTCATCGCGCGTTCCACGATGAGCTGGTCGGCTGCGACTCCATGCGGCGCACGATCTCGCGCCACGCCTCCGCACGCGCGCGCGTGTCGCGGATCGCATCCACAGTCGCCACCGCGGTTCCGATCAAACGGCTGCCATCATGCGGATCGGCACCGCCCGACAGCTCGGCGTACGCACACGGCGCGATGATGGTCGTCGCGCAGCCGCCGCACGGCGTCCTCGACCCGCCTCGATCGACCGCTCGTCGATGTGCGGAAGGAGGACGCGAAAACCGTCGACGCGAATGAATTCGTCGTCGATCCCCGCGAGCACGCGCAGCGCCGACGGGACGAGCGCCTCCGGCGCATGTCGAGACGAGGCGCCCCGTAGTCATCGCGTCACTCGGTGACGCCTCGTCGGCAACTGCGGCGAGGGAGTCGACGGCACTGACGAGGATGCTCTCGTCGACCGTCGTCGTCGAACCCGACGCAATCGCAGCAATCGTCCTCGCACGAGCGCCGGAATTGACGATAGCGGCGGTGATGGAAAGCGCTCGTGGCACCAGCTCCGCCGGCAGCCGCGGCGCGAACGCCTCGATGAGATGCGCACGGTAGAAGGGATTTCGCACGTCCGCGACTCGTGACAGCGCGATCGGGCAGGACGGCGACAGGCCCGGCATTCGCGATTCGACGCAGGACGAGCACACGTTGCACGTCGTCCGTGAAGCGGTCCAGTGACCGCGAGCGCGTCACCAAAGTGCCGTTCCTGCAACCCGGGGATCAGCAACACGAGCGCTTCGGCGACGCTCGGCTCGTTCTCGAATCCTCGAAGGGACTGCAGCGCCACCGGAAGAAGACGATCGGGCAACCCACCCACCAGGCTGCACAGCAGAGCGCCGCGCGCCGACCCGTCCGGCACCACTCGAACCAAGTTCAACGCCTCCTGCAGCACCGGCTCGGCAGGCACGCCGGCGTGAAGGGCGACGACCTTCAGCGCGATGCGCGCGCTCGGACGGGTCGGCGATCGCCCGTGCCCGCGCGGTCAGGTCCGGAACAGACCCGGCCGGAACGAGCGGTAGAAGCCGTTCCATCGTTCTGTTCCGGTCGTCGTCATCGGTGATCGAGAGCAACGCCGGGACGCAGTCGGGCAGCATCGACGGCTCGAGCAGCGGTCATCCTGCGCAACACGTCGGCCCGGATCGACTCGTTCACCATGAACGGCAGCGCGCGCAGCGTCTGCGAAAGAAGCGTAGCGCGGAAACTCGCGCGACACGTCGATCAGCATCGTCGGCACGAAATCGGGTGCCCAGTGCATTTTCAGCTGTTCGAACGCGAGCGCCAGAAGCTCCTCCTGCGCGGAACCGGTATGAAGCGCGGCAACCATCGCTGTGGCCAGTCGCCGATCGGCGATCATCGGCCGGCGACATCGCCCGGCAGTTCGAGACCGATGCACGCGCAGATGAACGACGAGCTCGCGAAACGCCTCACCCGGTTCGTTCGAAACCGCGGCCGAGGATACGACAACGACCGAGACCACGCGCGGTCCCGCCGCAGATCCATGGCTCCATTCAAGACGCCAGTGATGAGACAACCAACTGATGGCGTCCCGACACCGACGCTCGCAGGGTTGGCATCGAATTCGAGCATGCGGATCCGATCGATGGCGCTTGGCATGTTGACCGCGTGAGATCTCGAACAGCCGAGGAAGAAACGCTGGCGGCCACGTTCGGGAAGCAGATCACCGAGGACGCCGTCCGGCGATTTCATGGTCGCGACGATGTCGAGCGCCTCGCGCATGAGCGATTCCGAGGCGTCGGCAAGCCGCAGGACGACCGGACGCAGGGCTTCTGCCCGTAGCGATTCACCAGCCTGGCGCACGGCTGCGAGCGCGTCGGCAAGCACCGCGTCGCGGTCGCGCCCGCTCAGGTGATCGGCAAGACCCGGCCAGCGCTCGCGCCCGGCGCTCGGGCCAGAAGATGTGACCGGCCACGTCCTCTGCCGCGATCAGGAACTGCCGCCGTTCCCGCTCGTCCTCGAGGCCGCCGGCAATTGCCGTCAGAATCGTGCGCGCGCTGCGCTTCATCCCGAACCTTCTGCAGGCCGTGGCCAGGGCCTGCCGCAGCAGCGCCGCTGGCAGGTGCGGCGCCAGCTTGCTGACGGTCGTCACCGCGTACGGTCTTGACCGACATCGCGAGCGCTGTCGCAACGCCTTCGGTCAACACCGTGTCGTCACGATCGCCCTGTGTGGTTCTCTTGACCAGCCGGTCGACGAGAGTCGGGTCGATGTCGAGACCGCGAACCGCACGCCAGGCTTCGACGAGCGCCTCGCGCTCAGAGCAGAACCAGTGAGAAGCTCGGCGACGTTGACGAACGCTTGCGCCCGCGTCGGACCATCGTTGACCGTGCGCAGCGCATCCAGCACCTGCCGGATCAGTTCCACGCGAACGTGGCGCGCCAGATGCGCCATCGTTCGTGCCCTGTGGGATTCGATCTTGATCGAGCGCGTCGCATCAAGGATCTCTGTCCATCCTGGATGGGGCTTGTGCGCGTCGAGCAACACGTCGATCGCAGCCAGGCTGTCCGACGACGAGTCCATGGCCGCTGCCGACTATTGAGCGCGCCCGGAAGCAGCGACTTCGGCATCCTCTCGGCCAGACCGCGCAGCGTATCCGCACGTGCGTCGGCGTCGAGACGAAGCGCGGTTCCCACGGCTGAATCAAGCACTCGCGCCGGAATGTCGGCCACACTGCAGCAGGCGAGAGACCGTCTGCTCCCAGACTCGCACGCGCTGGATCGGTCGTCGGGGCGCTTTGCGCGACACGCCCCCGGCAACGCGAACAGCCTCGCTGAGGGCATGTTCGACGATCAACCTCAGGAGAGCAGCGGTTCCGATCGTGAACAGCGCGTTGATGCGTTCCGACGGATCGGTGATCCGACCGATGGCTCGGGCGCTGTGGCGAACGCCTCCTGGCGATTGCTCGGATCCGTGGACGACTCGCCGACGCTGCAGGCGTCGAAATCCCCCACCGAGATTCCCGATGTTGGTGTCGAACGCCTCGACGATGGTCTGCACGTGCCTCGGTGAACAGACCCGGTGGCAGGTCCGGAGCCAGATACTCGATTTGAAATTCGCGAACGTCCCAGGAAGCCTCCTGAACGGCCGTCAGACGCTCTGCCGCAGCGCACGCCGCGCGGCGATCCTCAGGCACATCGGATGCAAACATCATCAGCAACCGGGCGCGGTCATCGGCTTCCCCTGCCGCGGCTGCGCAGATCGAACGTCATCGGCGGCCAGCGCATCTGGCAGCTTGTAGCGGCGATCTCGCCCAACAGCGAGAATCGCTGTGGATCCTGGCTGTCGCACGCAGCTGACGCAGCGCCTTCCGCGCGCGCCGCGTCCGCGGTGCTCGTTGTAAGGGTTCGGACTCAGCAGCCATCAGCGCATCGCACGCGGCCGTTCAGAGATCGTCGATCGTGTTGATCAGCGGCGAGCGCCGCGTCGAAGCACGACAGCGGCATCCTCGATCATGGTGTTTCAACGCGCGCGTCGCGGCAACGACTCGACGGGACGGTCGCGATCGCCTGGAACGCTCAGTCGCGATCTCATCAGCAGCCCAGCGGGACCGCCGCAGCGACGACCGCGAGCAACTCCGGCCTTCTCGTCGTTGTGGTCATCGACCTCGCAGACGATCGTGGAGTGCTCGTTCGACGACGGGAATCGCCGCTTTTCGCAGCGGTCTCCGGAGCGCGGCGGCACGAGTCTCGCCGCTCGATCGGCGAATGATGGCTTCGGAGATCTTCAATTGCCGCCACGCGACCGATGTCGGCGACCGCAGCGGGAACGCCAGCTGCGGACTCTGGCTGCGCGCGACGTTGATGACCCGTCCCGGGGCCTCGGGGAGCAGGCGCCTGCAATGCTCGGACGACGCGGTCTCTCAGAAGCGGCTCGCTGATCCGTTCCGCCGCCGCAACCGCTTCGCGAAGGACGCTGCTGGAATGAAGGGCGTTGACGTAAGCGGCGAGTTCGGTGAGCACACGCACGCGCACGATCGGTGCCGGCAGCCTGCGCGCGCGGCGCTCGAGCGCGTGATCGATCCAGACCTCTGGCAGGCGCGCGCGCCACGGCCAGCAGCGCGTATCGGCCTTCTCTGATTCGGATTCGATCGCATCGACCGCCGCAAGCGAGGCGGCAAACGCGGCGGCCTGAGTGTCATCAGGCGACGAGATGCCACGCGATGTCGCACGCGGAGCTCGGCCCGCGTCCGCAAATCCGCAACGCCAGTTGCAGCGTCGGAGCGCGCGGCGTGCATGAGGGCGATCGAGGCCGCGGGCGAGGCATATCCCAGAATCGTGTCGCACGCGCGGATGCGCCTCGGCGATTGCGGATGCGCAGCGCCATCGAAAACGCAGTCGGCAGGAGCTGGTCCGCGATGAGCGACGCCACAGAGCGAGCCTCGTCCTCGATGGCGTTATCGGTCGTGAGGGTTTGTATCTCGGCAAGCACCCGGCGTGAGCACGTGGTCACGCCGTGTCGACTGAAGCCAGCCCGCGAGCCAGCGGAACAGTCTGATCCGATCGGCGACCCTGTCATGAAACGATCGATGCATGCAATCAGCACGTCATCCGGCACCAAATCGATCAAGTGCCGAATGGCGCCGACACACGGCACGACATCGTGCGCGCGCGCACATACCTGGAGAATATGCAGAAGGGCGTCGATCGCTGCCGCGCGGTCCGTCTCCGTGATGACCCTCAACATTGGCTCCAGCGCGTGCGCACGGCAGGCGACGTCGCTGATGTCAGCGGCAGCAGTCAAGGCCTCGGCAAGGAGTCCGTGACTCAGATCGCCGACCATCCGTGCCAAGAGATCCGCACGCGCGGCGGAGTCAGCGATGTCGCGGATGCTCGCGAGCGCCAGAGCGCGCGCAGTCGGCCGCTCGTCCTCGGGAGCCGCAACACGACTGTCAGAAGGAGGTCTGCGCGCCGCGCCGGGTCCGCACTGTCGTTCGCGGACGGCGAGCGCGTTCGCCAGAAGATCCACTGGGCACGGCCGGCAACACGGCGAACAGGAGCTGAGCCTGCCGCTCGTCACCCTGGCCGAGCTGAACCACATCCAGCGCCGCCACAGATGACCTGGTCGGCGCCGCTGCCGAACTCGATCGACCGTGGGGTCCGTGAACATCTCGACGTGCTTGCGATCCATGCGGGCCGTCACCAGCCGGGCGGCAACTATCGGCGCAGAAGTTGCTCCGGCAAACACGATGCCAGGAGCGGCAGATGGTCAGACGACGCCGGCGCCTCGGCGAAGCAGATCGAGATCCCGGCCAATGGCTTCGATCGCCTGCGCATGATGCGCGTCGGGCAGGAGCCTGCTCAACATGAGAGCGCTTCGAGTTCTCCAGCAGCGGATCCGACCAGTTCCCGTGCGGTGTCGTGCGGCAGCGTCGATGAGGACGTCCTTCTGCTTCCAGGCATAGCCGGATCCCGGCATCAGCGACAAGATGCATTCGAGGCGCCGTGTCCCGTCAGCAATGTGGCGCAACGCGCGCGAGCGGCCTGTCAGGCGTTGCGCCACGCGCACCAGGAGCGTATCCCAGCTCTTCCGGATCGGCTGCGCGCGCGCGGCGGCGGCGATCGCCGCGCCAAGCAGCTGTTCGCGGTTCGCCAGCGGGACGGCAGCCGAGGAGATCCAACAACGTGTCGACGCGAATCGCGTCTTCGGCGATGTTGCTCGCGTAGGCGAGACCCTGCGCCGGCGTCCACACCTGCTGCTTGACGAGCGCCACGCAGCAGCGCCGCCGGGATCTTCTGGGCGATGCTGCTCGCGCCCGACGACGCACAGCGCGCACCGGATCTCCACGTCGAGATACGGCGCGCCGCGGCGCCGCCTGCGATGACCGCCGCGTCCGCCTGCTCGGCCGCTCGCCACACACGGCGGACGTCGCCAAGAAAGCCCGCGAAGCTGCCCTCGGTCGAGGACCGACCAGGCATCGCGCCACTCGGCGCTGACCAGATCGCGAAAGAGTCCCGACCTCTGACCGCGCACGCTCGAAGTGCGTCATGAGTACTGGATCAAGTAGTGCGGGACGGCAGCCGGACCGAGCTGTCCCGGCCCGCAGCGCGTCGAGCGTGGTCGTTCCCCACTCGATGAATCGCGCTTCATGCCTCCGCGCCTCGCCGGCGCCCGCTGGAGCCGCTCGTAGAAATAGCTCCCGAGCCGCGGATGGCTGAACGCACAGCCCTGCGCGTACCGCCATCGCCGACGACGAACCGGCTGATCGGCACCAGCGGCTTCTTCCGAGCGTCCACGTGCTCAGCCCAGAGTCCGGATGGATAGAGCTGCAGCAGGTCGTCCTGTCGAAGAGGCCCGAGTGCGCACGCCAGCAGGTTGAGCAGCGTTCGCACCGCGGGCTCGCGAAGCGGCGTCCGCGCCCCCACAAGCGCCGTTGATCGTCCCACCATCGCGCGAAGAATCCGTCGAGCCCCGGCTTGATCTGCCGGAGGTCTTCCGGCGCGAGACGGGCAATGGCGTGTGAATCGCCTCGACAGCGCCGTGACATAGAGGCGCACCAGAGCGGATCGCCCTCGCTGAGCCGATGCAGCTTCGGCGACGACGTCGACCCTGGGTAGCTAATGTCTTGAGGGCCACGCCGTAGTGGTCCAGCACGTCGGCCACACCGGCATGGGTGAGCGGATCCAGCGACAGTGCGACGGCGTCGCCCGGTTTATCCCACCCGATACGGCGGAGCCAGTTCGTTCCATCGGTGTCGCCGGCCACGTAGCGCGCCGAGACGACGATGCCGGTTCCCGAGGCGAGCGAGTACGGAAACAGATCGGGCGTCGCTTCCCAATCGGCGGCCTCCATCCAGCCGTCGAGAATCAGATCAGCCGCTGCCCTTCCGGCAGCGGCCTGGCGAGGTAATTCGCGACGAGACCGCGCCACATTTCGACGGACGCATCGGGGCGGACCTGAAGGATCTCGCCGTGGAGCGCCGCCAGCCGCGCCGCCAGCGTCGGAAAGACCACTTGCGCCAGGTTGGTGCTGAAGCGGATGCTCACCGGAAAGAAGACGACCGCAAGGTCTTCTCGAGCGGCGAGCGTCCGGCTCCACCGGACGAGCAGCGCCGATTTGCCGCGTCCGGCCGGCGCCGCCAGCATCAGCAGCCGAACGCGATCGACGCTTTCGGAGCCATCCGCTTCATGATCGCTGAAGTAGTCCTCGCGGCCGCCGAACGGAACCGGCTGGTCGGCAGTACCGGTGTATTCGCCTCAGGACATTCTGGATGCGTTCGGCGTACGGGGCGCCGACGGAGTCAATCCCTTCGACGAGATACCTGTCGAACAGAAAGTTGTGCAGGTCGGCGGCAACCTTCGCGGCAAGGTCGAACGGCGTGCTGAATCGCCGACACGGCGTGCTGCGCGCGAAGAACCGACTCCCAGTCGCGACGCCGGCGCGCATCCTCGCTCTTGTCCGGCGGAACGTCGGTCGGGCAACCGTCTTTGACGGTAAATGAGGCACGGCAACGCGCCGTTCGCGGAGCCCGCCAGGTACTCGGCCCGGTGAGGCCCGACCCATAACGATGCCCGAGGATGCCGATGTAGATATCGCAGCGATCGAGCTCCGCCAACGACGTCGTCCGGTTGTCGTCGTCCCGGCTTCCGAAATACCTCCATGCCGACGAACCGCGTCTGGCGAAGACGCTGAAGGATCCGCTCGACGGCTTCACGCTCCTCCCGAAGGTCGATCCACGTTGAGCTGATGAATGCCCTGACCGTTAGCATGTAATCCTGCGGAGTCCGCCGCCCCGCCGCTGATAGCTAATACACCCAGCTCTTGGTGTCTGCGCCGGCCGGCGCGGTCTTCATCATCCACCGCGCCATCGCCGGCATGTAGCGCTGATGCACCGTGCGGCTGCCGACGTTGTTCGGATGCTCGGTGTCGCCGGTGAAGCAGTGCTCGCGCCGCTCGCCGTAGACGATCTCCGATTCGGACGAAGGCGTCGGCGCGGCATCAGGAACTCTTCCATCTGATAGCACGGCGTTGTTCAGATAGCCGTTGTCCATCGTGCCGCTGGTGATGTGAATCTTGCCGCGCAGCTTCGGCGCCGAGCTTCGCCCAGTCGCGCTGCAGGATGTAACCGCAGGTCGTAGTTGTCGCGCCAGTACGTTCGCGACCTCCGGATCGATCGCGCCGGTCAGCCTTGTCGTAGAGCGGCTTGTAGTAGCCGTCCGTCGCCGACCGGCCCGAACACCGACGCCCACGCGTCGTGCTGCCCGGCCGAGCGCCCGTGCGTGCCGAGCACGAGCTCGACCAGGTTGCGATCCTCGAAGGTCGAGAACAGATGATCGCGATAGTCGCGATAGCCCGGCTTCGGCGTCCGCTTGAACGGGTTGTCTTCGTAGTAGTACGCGTTGTGCTCGTCGTAGATGTTCACCGATCGATAGGATCGGAAGTCGATCGGATCGGGACACAGCGCCCACGGCGCCGTTGTAGTCGTCCGGGTACATCACCTGCACGCCGAACGCCTCCCAGCCGCCGGTCGATCCGCCGGTCATGACGCGCGCCCATCCCTGCCCGATGCCGCGGAACTGCTTCTCGATCATCGGGAATCAGATCGTGCGTGATCGCGTCGCCGTACGGGCCGTTGTTCGCCGAGTTCACCGCGTACGAGTCGTCGAAGTACGGCGTCGGATGCTGGACGAGGACGTGGATCATGCGCGGGAACTTCGGACCGTTCCAGTCCTTGTAGAACTGGTAGGCCGCCACCTGCGTGTCGCGCTGCGTGCCGGCGCGCTCGCGATCGGGCGGCGTCTCGCGCCAGCCGTCGCTCTCGGCGTCGCTCGGGAAAGTGCCCGTGATGGACGAGCGACGGGTAGTGCGCGTTGGGATGCGTGTCCCATCCGCTGCGGCAGCAGGCACGATGGCGCCGAGGTGCATCGGCCGGCCCCAGAACTTCGTGAGGCGATCGTTCTGCAGCGCGCAGGTACTTCACCTGCGCCGTGTCCTTCTGGCGGCGGATCGGCGGAATCTCCTGGTCCATCGAGATCCGGATCTCGCCGCCCGCACGCCGGATCGATCGCGCATCTTCACCGGCTTGCTGTAGAAGTTGCCCGGCTTGCGGTCCCAGTGCTGTCCCTCGCCCTGGTCCATCGGCATCTTGATCGTGTGGCCGTCGCCGCGGTGGAACGTTTCGTAGCGGTTGAGCAGCGCCTGCACGCAGTAGTCGCCGGCCGGAATGTCCTTCAGGCTGCGCACCGGCCATCCGAACGACCGTGTCGTCGATGACGGCGTCGCGCCCGGCGCGAGGCCGTCGACGTCGACGCCGAAGATCGGCCGCGTGCTGTTGGCGCGGTACTGATCGCTCTGCGTCCGCGGCTCCGGTCCGGCCCATCGTCGGAAATGAAGAGCAGGACGCGTCCGTCGACCGGCTGCGCTGCTGCGCGGACGCGGGGAAGGGAGATCGCGACGCGCAAGGCCATTCGCCTCGCGCGGCCGCGCGCTGGCTAAACGTTGCCGCCGCCGCGAGCACCGGCGACGCCGCGACGCACCCGCCAGTCGATCGTCGAAGGCAGCGCATGACCTGGCTCCTTCGCTCATCGTGGATCGAATCATTTGTACCAGTAGCGCGTCCGCTCTTCACGCGCTTCGTGGATACTGGCGATGCAGCGTCGTGAACGCCTGGCGGGCCGCCAGCCTGAACGGCGATGCGCGAGCCGCTTCCCGCGGCGTGGCCGGGTCGTCCGGTCTCGTGCGCGCCCACTCGATCGTTTCTCTGGCCAGATAGCGAACACTCACCTCATCCGAGGCTCGGTGAACAAGAGAAGACCGCCAAGGGGAATTTTATTGGATCGTGATCGTCCCCGCAGCGCGCGGTTCTGATCGTTGATGTGATCGTGGAAGCCGCAGGTGCGGGCGACGGTCAGGTTGCCGGACTGGCGGCTCTGCCCGGCCTCGAGATGGCCGACCTCGATTCAGCTCGGGACAATTCGTGTGATCGGGATGCGGATCGGCGTACATCTCGTGCGCACGATTGTCGTTGTTGATGAACGTGACCTGCGATCCGCGCGCCACGGTCAACGTCTGCGGACACACCGGCGTTGTTGACGATGAGAATCGTGCGTGTATCAGGCAGCGTCGAGCAGGTGAGGGTCGACGACGGCCCTGTGCCGCCGGAATTGTTGCCGCCGCACGCGCTGAGTATCGAGACGATTGCCGCTGCCCCGGCAGCGGCAACTCCGTTGTGTCCGTGTCACGCGACGATCTTACCGTAACGACACGATCCATCCCGGCGGTGCGTCTAGGAAGAACTTCCGTGAGATGTTGAACCCGAGGTACCAGTCGTTCGACGGTTGGCCCCCGCGTGCGATCTGCGCCATCGTCGTCCCGTTTGCATCTCCGACAAATTGATCTGGAACAGTGTGACCGCCGGCGCGCTTCTCGATCGCGAAGCTGGCGTGCGTCACGTTGTCCTCGGGAAGTATTCGTTCCCGCGCCCTTGTAGCCAGCCGCTGCGCGCGCGCGACTTCACCCGTGACGTAGACCGTCGCGCTCACGCGGATGCGCGCGCCGATCCCGACCATGAAGCTGTCGTTGTGGTCGGTGGAGCTCGGAGGGCTGCGTGTTCGTGTTGTTGACCCAGATCGGCTCGACGTAGATCGCGCCGCGATCGCCGATCGTGCGCGACACGATGGCGCCGATTGCCGGGGAGTAGCTGTCCTGGAAGTTGTTCGTGCCCTCGATCGTCAAGAGCGCCGACACGTCGAGGATGTGGCCCGCACTCTGGCGAAGCGCCGAGTACTCACTGAAGAACTCGATCGTCTTGTTGCTCGTCCGGTGGATGCCGATCTGCGTGTTCGGCATGATCCCGAAGCGATACTCGAGGCCGATCTGCGCCCCGCAGTCGAGCCCTGCATAAATCGGACGCCGCGTTGTCCTCGTTCACCGGACAGCTGAAGCGATGCGTGACCCGGAACGAGCTTTGTACTTCGGCAGCCGCAGATTGGTCGGCAGGCCGATCAGCGAGAAATCGGGTTCGGCGAGCTTCAGCGCCCCGGGATCGTCGGACGGCGTCGGCGGTGTCTGCGCCCGCACGACGGACGGCACGAGCAGAGCGTACCCAGCACGAGAGTCAGTAGACGTTTCACATGAGCTCCTGCAAGAAGGAACTAATCGACCGCACAGGCTCCGTGAATAGTATTCACAACGAGCCTTCGGATCGCGAGTTTTCGGGCTGCGCGTCTGGACGCGCGGCCGTCATCGTTGCCTGAGAAGCGACTTCCCTAGTTGTTGGGCGCGCCGATCTCCACCCAGCGCCGGATAATCGAAATCTGACCGTCGGTCAGCATGCGGTGGGCCGTTCAGCGGCATGCGAACGCCGAGGATGCCGCTCGCCCCTTCAATCTTCTGAATCAGATAGCTATTGCTCGGGTCGCCCGGAGCAATACGCGTCGCGCCAGCCTTGCGCGGCGACACCACATTCACGATCTGGGCGTACGCCACATCGTGCGTCAGGTTCAAACCACCCGCGGGAGCGCGGCCGACCGCCGTGTGACAGTTGGTGCACGCCGCACGGCCGGCGCTGTCCGTGGACTCGAAGATATCGTGCTGAATGGAAGAGAACGTTGGTTCGAGGCCCGGCGTGGGGCCGGCGACCGAGGACAGGCTCTCGTCGCAACCGCTCCACGCCAGCGTGGCGCACACCAGTGCAGGGACCCAAAGGAAACGTCTGTTCATGGGGACTCCTTAGACCGCAGAAGGGACCGCTCAAGCATGTGAGCAATGGCGATGCCCGGACTGTACGATACGTTCGATGACAATGTGGTGCAGTCTTCATTCCTTGAGTTACAAGCAGCGTAACTCCTTACGCAGGTCGTTGACAGCGACGGATCAGTCAAGGCGATACTTGGCCAGATAGTAGGACAGCGCGCGCTGGCTGATCCCCATCAACTCCGCGGCGTCCTTCTTCACGCCGCCGGCATTCTCGAGCGCGCGCCGGATCGTTTCGCGCTCCACCCACTCGATGTTCGGGCGCAGTTTGAGAGACGGAAGCCCGGTCGCCTGCGGGGTAGTCGCGCCGAGCACCGAGATGGCGCGGGCGGAGACGACCGGTCCGGGCGACAGGACGACCGCGCGCTCGATGGTGTTTTCGAGCTCCCTTACGTTCCCGGGCCAGTCGTACTGCTGCAGTCCGGCGAGCACGCCCTCGTCGATCCGCTCGATCCGCCGCCCGACGCGCTGCGAGTGCTTGCGGAGGAAATGCTCGACTAGCGGCGGGATATCGTCACGGCGGTCGCGGAGCGGCGGAATCTCGATCGGGATCACGTTGAGGCGATAGAACAGATCCTCCTGAAACTTGCCGTCGGCGACCATCTGCCGGAGGTCGCGGTTGGTCGCCGCGATCACCCGCAGGTCCACCTTCTCGCTGCGCTCGGCGCCGAGCGGCTCGAACTCGCGCTCCTGGAGGACGCGCAGCAGCTTCGACTGGAGCGTCGGGCTCATCGTCCCGATTTCGTCCAGGAAGATCGTCCCGCCGTCGGCGAGCGCAAACTTGCCCTTCTTGGTCGTGGTCGCGCCGGTGAACGCGCCGCGGACGTGCCCGAACAGCTCCGATTCGAGGAGCGTCTCGGGGATTGCCGCGCAGTTGACCTTGATCAGCGGCATGTCGCGCTGCGCGCTGCGATCGTGGATGGCGCGGGCGACGAGCTCCTTGCCGGTGCCGGTCTCGCCCATGATCAGCACGGTGCTCTTCGTCTCGGCGACGAGCTCGGCGCGGCGGATCACTTCTTCCATCGCGCGGCTGCCGCCGATGATGCCGTAGTGGTCGAAGCGCTCGTCGCGCTCGTTGATCAGATAGCGGTACTCGGTCCGCAGCCGCTGATGATCGAGCGCGCGCCGCACGACGACGAGCAGTTCGTCGATCTCGAACGGCTTCTGCAGGTAGTCGAGCGCGCCGAGCTTCATCGCCTCGATGGCGCTCTCGACCGTCGCATGTGCCGTCATCATCAGGATCTGCGGCCGCTGTTCCTCGGTCGTCGTGGCCACGACGTCGCGAATCAGGTCGAGGCCGCTCAGCTCCGGCATCACGTTGTCGACGATGAGGAGGTCGAAGGTGCGCTCGCCGAGCAGCTTCTGCGCCTCGCGGCCGCTGGTGGTCTCGACGACCTCGTGGCCGGCGTCGCGCAGCGCGCGGCCGAGCGCCTTCAGAATCTTTTCCTCGTCGTCGACGAGCAGAATCGATCCGCGGTGTGTGCTCATGTCAGGCGGGCAGCTCGATCCGGATCTCGGTGCCGTGGCCGAGGACGCTCGAGACGGCGATCGTGCCGCCGAGCCCTTCGACGATGTTCTTGGCGATCGGCAGGCCGAGACCGGTGCCGCCGCGCTTGGTCGTGAAGCTTACGGATCGAAGACGTGGGCGAGATCGCGCGGGTCGATGCCGACGCCGCGATCCTCGATGACGATGCGGACGCGGTCGCCGCCGATGCGGGTGTGGAGCGTCACGCCGATCGACCTGCCGTTCACCGCGTGGCGCGCGTTGACCAGCATGTTGACGAGCGCGATGCGCAGCCGCTCGGAGTCGGTCGTCACGTCGGCCAGCGCCGGATCGAGGTCGAGATCGACCGACGGGCCGGGACCGGAGGCCTGGGCCGCGGTCGCCGATTCACGGCATAGCGCGTTGAGATCCACCGGCGCGAGCTCGAAGCGGATCGGGCGCGCGAAATCGAGCACTTCGTTGACGAGGCGGTTCAGCCGCGCGACTTCTTCGTCGATGTCGGCGACCGCTTCGCGCATCGCGGCGCTGCTCAGATCGGGCTGCCGCAGCGTGTGCAGCGAGCCCTTGATGATCATCAGCGGGTTGCGGATTTCGTGGGCGATGACCGTCGACAACCGGCCGAGCGACGACAGGCGTTCCTTGTGCGAGATGTCGCGCTGGAAGCGCGCGATCGAGTCGGTCAGCGTGTTGAACGTCGTCGCGAGCAGGCGCGCGTCCTCGTCGTCCCAGCGGTTGCTGTGGCGGACGGCGATCTTGCGGGTCAGGTCGCCGGTGGCGGCGACCTCGCGCATGACGTCGGTGATCGCGGCGAGCGGCCGCGTGATCGTCCGCGCCACCGCGAAGCTGAGGACGGTGGCGAGCAGCACCGCCAGGATGCCGGTGACGAACAACCCCTTGTGGATGGTCTCGAGCGATCGCAGCTGCTCGGTGCGCGAGCGCAGAATCAGCGCCACCGGGCCGGACGCGACCGGGCCGGACGCCACCGGGCCGCGGTCGGCGGCGGGCGACAGCGGGCGCGGCAGCGCTTCGCACTCTCGCCGTCGATCTGCACGCGCGAGATGCCCGACACGCGGAGCCGCTCGGCGAGCGCCGGAAACTGCTCGCGCGGCAGCGTCGCCGCGAGAATCTGGCCGTCCATGCCGAACGCGATGTCGCTGCCGGTGATCTGTTTGAGCTTGACCGCGAGCGTGTCGTCGAGCAGGAAGCCGGCGCTCAGGGTGCCGAGCATTTCCGGATGCGGCCGGTCGCGCGTGACCGCCGTCACCGGCACCGTGACGACCTGCAGGATGCCGGTCGGCTGCGGCAGCAGGCTCAGGCTGTCGCGCCCGGCGAGCGCCTCGCGCACCGCCGGCTGATTGGCGGCGATGGCGGCGACGCGCGGCGACCCGCCCGCGGCGTAGAAGCACCTCGCCGCGTTTGTTGGTGAGCAGCACGAGGCTCGCGGTCAGCGTCGATTGATACCCGATCGCGATGTCCTTGACGGTGTCCGGATCGTTGGTTTCGAGCGCGGCCTTCAGCTTCGGCAGATCGGCGATGAGCCGCGCCATCAGCAAAGTTCTGCGTGCGCTCGGGCGGAGCTGATCGACCTGCGCGCCGGTGCCGATGATCTCGCGCTCGAGCGTGGTTTCCGCTTCTTCGGTGACGCGCGCGCTGACCAGGTAGATCGCCATCCCGATGCACAGCACGGCGAGCACCGCGCTGGCGAGAAACATGCGGCTGCGCAGCGAGGACAGAATCTTCATCGCAGCGTGAAATCCAGCTCCGCCGTCCCTCCGGAAGACACGATCGTGCTCTTGGGATCCGAGGGGGTGCCTTCGTTCCAGGCGACGACATTGTAGACGCCGGGCGGGACGCTCTCGATGCGATAGCGGCCGTCGGCGTCGGTCAGCGCGAAGAACGGATGGTTGAAGACGAGGATGAACGCGTTCATGTGCGAGTGGATCTCGCAGAAGACGCGCACGATGCCGGGACGATCGAAGCGCACCGAGCGCGGAACGGCCGGCCGGGTAGCGGCCGAGATCGAAGCGCAGCGTCTTCGAGAGCGAGAACACGTTGTGGTAGAAGGGATCCGAGTTCGGGAAGTCGACGCTCGTGCCGGTCGTGATCGCGAGGACGTGCGGCACGAACGTCTCGTTGCGCTGATCCATGATCGCGCGGTCGGGTTCGTTGACTTCGAACGCGCCGCGCGGCGCCAGAATCGAGGTAGACCACCGAACGGCGCAAGTCCGGAAAGTCGCGCAGCGGCAGGGTGCCGAGATCGTTGACCGTCGGACGTCGTTCCGCCGCCGTCGCCGCGCGCCGGATGTCGACGCGGCCGCGGATCGAACCGCCGCGCGCCTGCGCGTGCGTGAACGCTTGCATGCGCACGACGGACACCGGCGACACCGGGGACGGAACAGACACAACGGGCGAAATGGCGAGTACGCCGTTGCCGCCGTCACAATCAGTCGAACCACCATCGAATCTTGTGTCCTTGTGTCCTTTGTGCCCTTGGTGTCCTTTGTGTTCTCAGAACCAGAACACGGCCTGCGCGGCGACCAGGGTCGATGCGCGCGGCTGCGACACGGCCGCCCTCGCGCATGTTGCGCTGGACGGACAGTTTCAGTAGCAGGTTGCGCTGAATGGAATAGCCGATCCCGGTTTCGACACGCGTGACGTCGGCGTCCCAGGGCAGCGTCCCCTGACGGCCGATCCGGTCATCTCGCTGAAGCCCAGATGATCGCCGCGCGCGGCCGCGTAGAACCGGGAGAGAACTTGTAACGACCTTCGATCGATGTGGAGAGGGCGCGGAGCGCGCAGCCTCAGGCACGGCGCGCGCACCAGCGGCATCTCCCAGGCGCTGAAAATCCCTTCGTAGCGCAGCATGTAGTAGCCGCGGGAATACTCCAGGTCGGCGCCCCACGCCGTCTGTGTGAACTCGCGATCGTGGCCGTCGCCGACCGCGCCGCGCGCCGCCGTCTCGCTGACGAACGGACCGCGCGCACCCGAGCCGCCGATAATCAGACCGGCGACGGGACGGAGTTCGACACGTCCGACGATCTGCCGTCCGTTGTTGTCGTCATGGAACAGCGGATGTGCCAGGAGTACCCGGTCGTGACTGCGACGGTCCCGCGAATCATCTCGGTTCCCGCGTGCACCTGGACACCGGTATCCCATCGAAACCCGGTGACGACCGGCACCCCCTGCGTGCCTACGGGGTTGCCGTAGCGATAGCGCACCAGCCACCCGGAGCTGCGTTTCTGCAGCAGTTCCTCGGCGTCGCCCGGCACGGCGTCGGGACGCAGCGTGGTCAGGTACTGATAGCCGAGCGGATAGCCGATGAGGGGTTGTCACTCGGGTACATGCGCCGCGGAAGGCGCCGAAGGTCGGCGGCACGAGCCCGACGTGGATGTTGACGTTCCGCTTCGTCCACGGCCGCATGCGCACGCAGCGCGTACGGTCGAACGCGTTCCAGGTTCTCGGAGCGAATCTCGCCGAGCAGCGTCACGTGCTCCCCGACGTTGGCGGCGCCTGAGAAATCGATCCGTAGCGTTCGCAGCGCGGAGTGGTTGTAATCGGTGTAGTTGAACCATCCGAGGTCGCGCGACCCGAACGACGCCGAGACGTCGCCGCTGAACGTCACGCGGCCGCCGGCCAGCGCGATCGGCTCGGCCGGCAGGATCTGCGCGCCGGCCGGCGACACACCGACCAGACACGCCACGAAGGCGACTACACCCCAAACTTTCATGTCAGGCGCCAAATTATAATCCGCGGAGTGAACGGGCTCTCGCTCGCCGTGATGGCGATCTATCCGTTGCTGGCCGCGGACGCAGCCGATCGCGTCACCCGTACCGTGCCGCTCACGCCCGGCGTCCCGATACGTATCGAGGCAACCGTCGCCGATGTCACCATCGTCGGATCCAATCGGCCGGATGTGCTCGTCGAAATCGTGCGTCACGCGCCGACCTCTGCGGACTTCGCGAAGTACCCCGTCGTGATCGAGGACCGTCGCGATGGGCTCCACGTCACGGTCCTGCAGGCGCCCGTCCGCGGCGAGCCCGGGCGCGACGCGAACCTCAGGACGGCGATCGCAATCGCCGCGCCGGCCACTGCCGTCTTTCAGGCCGTCCGCGTTTTCGAGGGCCGCGTCACGGTCACGAACCTGAAGACGGCCGTCGACGTCGATCTGCGCCGCGGTCCGATCGAGGCAACCGCCCTTGCCGGCCGGGTCCGTCTCGAAACGGGCATCGGCAGCATCGACGTCAGGACTCGGCGCTGACGCCCGGCGGCATGATGCGGCTGCGCGTCTTCAACGGCCCGCTCCGTGTCCGCTTCGCGCGCGCGCCGGCGAACGCGCGGATTCTGGCGGTCACGTTCAACGGCACGATTACGTCCGATATTCCGCTGACGAAGAAGGATCAGTTCGGGCCGCGCTTCGGCGAGACGACGATCGGCGACGGCGATCCGGTGATGTCGATCGACGTGGTCACCGGCGATATCGCGATCACCGTCGCGAAATGATCAGCCGGATGATCATCGTCCCGGTCTCGAGCGCGTCGAGCGAGGCGTTCGGGTGCGGCGAGATCAGCGTGATCGATTCGAATTGTCCGTCGCGCTCGCGCCAGCCGCGCGCCACCCGGACGCGCCGGCCGCCGTACAACCGCGACAGCGCGAACCGATCGTACGGCCCGGCGCTGCCGAACGCGTCGAGCGGTTCGAGCGTGCTCGATCTCGCCACTGAGACTCCGCGACGGTCTCGATCGGATCGACTATCGTGCAGACCTGGTAACGTCCGACTTGCGGGTGGGCGGGCGTAAACAGCGCGGTCAGGGGCCGGATCGCATGCCTCGACCGGCTCGGGATGGCGGCCCGAGCCCTGTTCCCCCCTCAGAGTCGACGGCCATGTCTGGGCTATCATTATTAGTACTGTGGCGTATATCATCTGCGAGCCGTGCATCGGGACCAAGGATACCGCCTGCGTCGACGTCTGTCCCGTCGACTGCATTCACCCGCGCAAGGACGAACCCGAATTCTCCACGGCTGACATGCTCTACATCCATCCCGACGAGTGCATCGACTGCGGCGCGTGCGTGCCGGCGTGTCCCGTTGAAGCGATCTTCGCGCTCGACGAGGCGCCACAGAAGTGGGCCGGCTTCATCAGGAAGAACGCGGACTACTATGGGACTCATTGATCACCGCTTCGAAGACAACTTCATCACCACCAGCATCGATCGCGTGCTCAACTGGGCGCGCGAGTCGTCGATCTGGCCGATGGGGTTCGGCCTCGCGTGCTGCGCGATCGAGATGATGGCGGCCTCGGCGTCGCGCTTCGACATCGCGCGGTTCGGCGCCGAAGTCTTCCGCGCCTCGCCGCGGCAGTCGGATCTGATGATCGTCGCCGGCACGGTGACCAAGAAGATGGCGCCGGTGCTCGCGCCGGCTCTACGACCAGATGCCCGAGCCCAAGTGGGTGATCTCGATGGGCAGCTGCTCGAATGCCGGCGGCCCGTTCCCGACCTATAGCGTGCTGCAGGGCGTCGACAAGGTCGTGCCGGTCGACGTTTACGTGTCGGGCTGCCCGCCGCGGCCCGAAGCGCTGCTCTACGGTCTCATGCGGCTGCAGGACAAGATCCGCAAAGAGGGCACCGTGCTGCGGAAAGAGCGGGTGACGCATGTTGGGCGAGACCGAGCCGACGCTCATCGGCGAGCGGGCATAGCCGGAGCGCGAGGGATTCAGCCGAGCGATTCATGATGCAGACCATCATCAAATTCTTCAAGACGATCTTCCTCGTCGACCTGCTCAAGGGGCTCTGGGTCACGCTGAAGCTACACGCCGCAGCCGGCGTTCACCTTCCAGCATCCGGCCGAGCGCCGGCCGACGCGCCGCCGCGTTTCCGCGGCGTGCTGCGCCTGCAGACCGAGCCCGGCACCGGCGCGCAGACCTGCATCGTCTGCGATCAGTGCGCAAAGGCGTGCCCGGACGATCTGATCGCGCTCGGCGGCCACCGCGAGCCGGGGCAGAAGATCAAGGTCCTCGACTACTTCGATTTCAACCTGTCGCGCTGCAGCTTCTGCGGTCTGTGCTCTGAAGTGTGTCCGACCAAGCCGATCAAGGCGCTCATCATGAGCGAGGATTACGAACTTGGCAGCTACAGCCGGGAGACCCAGATTCTCCGGGTCGACCAGATGTACGACGGGGTATCGATCGAGCAACTATACGCACTAGCCTCGCGAAATATATTTCGCGTTTCCGAAAGCCTCAACGCCGGGTAAAATCCCGTCCACGCGCGCGTTCACTCGCGGTCCGATTCTTGAAGAGCTGGGGGCTCCATGAAGACTGCCTACCGAGCGGTTGCGGTGTCTCGCCCTGGTTGTTGCGGCGACCCTTGTCATTCACCGCGGACACGGCGTCGCAGGCGTCTGAGGTGCAACTCCAGCTCGCCAACCTTTTGTACTCCGAAGGGCGATATCTCGACGCGCTCGAGGCCTACAAGAACGCGCTGAAGACCGCGCCCCCGGACAACGTGCGCGTCCGCGTATCGGCGTCATCTCCTCGGCGCTCCGCGTCGCGGAGTTCGATCTCGCGCGACAGGAAGCGGAGAAGCTCGTGAAGGCCGATCCGAGCGGCCCGGACGCGATGTCGCTCTACGGCGACGCGCTCTGGGCGTCCGGTCTGTTCGACGCCGCCGAGACGCGATACCGCGACGCCCTCGCGAAGGTGCACCGGATCTCGCGCGCGGCCATCACGGCATGGCGCGATCGATGGCCGCCCGCGGCCACCTCGCCGACGCGATGAACGAGGCCCAGGCCGCGTTGCGCCTCGCGCCGAGGGACCTCGAGATTCATCACACCGTCGGCACCATCTTCGAGCGCATGCACAGATAGTGAGGAAGCCGCCGCGGCGTACTCGAACTACGTCAACCTGCTGCCGAACAAGGATCACAGCGAGAAGGCCGACTGGTCGCGCGCGCGAAATCCGCTTCCTGCGATCCGTTTGGCCAGAAGGTGCCGTTCGACACCGAGCCGGGCGCCGAGGATCGCCTCTACACGGTCGACTTCCGTCTGGTGAACGAGAAGGTCGTGGTCCGCGCGAAGGTCAACGACTCATCCGCGCAGGACTTCGTCGTCGACACCGGGTCGGAGAACACCGTCATCACGCGGACGACGGCGCAGCACCTCGGCATCCAGCCGATCACCTACACGCTCAGCGCCGGCGTCGGACGTGTCGGCTTGCGCGGTCTGCAGCTCGCGCGCATCGATTCGCTCGAGATCGGATCGCTGAAGGTGCGCAATATCCCGTGCCTGATCAAGAACCCGCCGCTGCGCGACATTCCAGTGAAAGAAACCGAGAGTCTCTCACCGCTCGCGCTCGGCTATTCGATGACCATCGACTACAAGACGCACAAGCTCACGTTCGGCAAGCACCTGGCTGACGAGCCGAAGGACTTCGAGCTGCCGCTGCGGCTATATCGTCTCGCCACGGTGAAGGGCACCGTCGATCTCGACCATCAGGTGAACTTCGTCGTCGACACCGGCGGCGAGGTGATCTCGATCAGCCAGGCGACGGCCACCGCCCTCAACAAGCCGCAGACCGGCCGCCGCATCGCCGCTCAAGGTCTACGGCACGTCGGGATGGGACGACGACGCGTTTCTGATGCCGGGCGTGGATCTCGCGTTCGAACAGATTCAGTACCGCAACTTCCCGGTCGTCGTGCTGAACCTCGATGCGCCGAGCGCGCTGCTCGGCTTCCAGCTCGGAGGGATCGTCGGCCACAAGTTCCTGAGCAAGTACCGCGTGGCGATCGATCTCGAGCGATCCGTGCTGCGTCTGACGAGCGTTTCGTAGGTACTTCAGACTTCGTACTTCAGACTTGCGCTTTTCTTCTCAGCCGCTCCGCGCGCCGCAGGTGTGCCGCTTCGCACTTCCTGCCGCTCTTCGTCGGTCTCGACCAGCAGCGGCGGGACGGCGATTCGATTGCCGGCGCGATCGATCGCGACGAAGGTAAGGAACGCCCGGCTGGTCAGTTGACGGCGTCCGGTCAGCGTCTCCTCTGAATACACATCGACACGCACTTCGAGCGACGTCGAAAACGTACACGTGACGCGCGACTTGAGGATGATCAGGTCGCCGACCTTGATCGGGTGGCGGAACTCCAGACCGTCCACGGCGGCGGTGACGAGCAGCGACCGCGTGTGACGATGACAGGCAATGGCGCCGGCGATGTCGATGAGATGCATCGCCGTGCCACCGAGCAGGAACCCGAGCGGGTTGGCGTCGTTGGGCAGCACCACCTGAACCATGTCGGTCTCGGATTCCGATGCGCGCTTCGGCGTGAGATCCATACGCGCCATCATCCTACTTCGGCATCAAGCTTGCTCGGCTGGACCTCCATGCGATTCGTGTGTTGGCGGTCGGGATGTGCCTCGCGCTTACGGGCGGCTTCGATTCGGCTGGATCGACGGTCCGCGTGGCGTCAGGCGGCGATCTGCAGGCGGCGTTGGAGAAGGCGAAGCCCGGCGACACGATTCTGCTCGCGCGCGACGGGCGCTACGCCGGCAACTTCGTGCTGCCGGCGCGGCACGCCGCTGCCGGCCAGACGGGCGAAGACGACCGCGTCATAACCGTGAGGACGGAGGGTGACGGCTGGCCGCGCGAAGGCGAGCGCATGACACCGGCGGCGGCCGAACACCTCGCGGCGCTGCAGTCGCCGAACGCATCGCCGGCGCTGTCGACCGCGCCGGCGGCGCGCGGCTGGCGGATTACGCTCGTCGAGATTCAGGCGACGCGCGACGCGGGCGGAACGATCGTCGCACTCGGCGACGCCTCGGAGAAGCAGGCGGCGCTGGCGAGCGTGCCGTCGATCGTCTTCCGCGCCGCGACTGGCACCACGCTGCATCGCCTACTGGGAGCACCGCGACCGCGCGCGCGGCGTCGAGGCTTTCGAAGCCGGTTCTGTGCGATCTCACCGAGCTGGCCCTGAGCTGGGCTACCGCAGCCAGCAGCCACTTCACGAGCCAAGCTCTGGTGCGTTCGGCGTGCGACGCGTCGTCGTGCGCACGTTAATCGCTGCGGATCGCGGTGACCGAACAAAGCGCGCGGCGCGCCAGGCCGCGGGTACACCCGCGCCGGTACAGTAAAGCGTCAATATCGCCAGGGATAATGAGCGCGGCGCCCCAGTATTCGCGCATCGAGCGGCTGGACTCGAAGATGCCGGTGGCGCGAGCTGGCTCAGCGCGACGCTGCCAGCCCGCTGCCAGAGGCCGAAGCCGCTAAGACGGTGAGCTGCACGCGCTGAGCACCAGCCGCGCTGTGGACGCTCGCTGCGCCCGGCCCGAGCGCGCGATCCGCACGCGAACTCCGGCGGTGCGCTGGGCCGCTACGCAGGAGATCGCCCATGCAGACGCCCGCCGAGAGCTGTGAGCAGCGCCAGGCCGCCGAATGTGCCTAGCAGTTGGCAGGCACGGAAGCGGCGTCGTGACAGGCCGCTCACCAGCCGCTCGACGGTCGTGAACTGGAGCGCGATGTCGGGTTGCGATCGCGGCACTTGTGCCGGCGCGGTGTCGATCATCGACCTGGACATCCCCGTGCGCACCAATTACCCACTTCGGTATTAGCTCGGATGCTGGCCGAGCGGCATGGAGATTGGGCCTGGCGGCGAGGCGGGGAGTTGCCGAACGTCGCCGACGACGCCCACGCGATCGTCATCGACTCGGGGAGTCCAGGCCGTGATTGCACCGCTGAACCGATCGGCTGGCTTCGCTGGCGCCGAATACCTTCTCGCGCCAGCGACTTCCGCTGACGATCGCCATCGGTAGCTGCCTTTAGCGGTCCGCCGCCGTAGTCGGCCGCGCACCAGCGGGATGCCCATCGTCGCGAATAGCTTTCCCGGCCGAGCGTGAAGTCATCTTGCAGCAAGTTTGCGCCGGAAGGTGAACGTGTGCCGGCCCTCCACGATTTCGCGTAGCTTCCGTTCGAACCGTACCGACTCGCTGGGCAGCCCCCATCACCGCTGCCGCGGCGCGTATCGTTGCGGCCGCGCGGGTTTCGTCGAGCAGCGCGTCGAATGCGCGCGTGTCGCCGCCAGATAATCGCGGCGGGCTGTGCGCCGGCGTGCGCGTATTACCCACCAGCTTTCGCCGGCCGGCTGGTAGCCCAGATCCGCGCGGCCCAGCACTCAGGCCAGCCCGAGCAGGCTGGCGCCTTACCCACCAGCACGAAGGCGAGGCTGATCTCGGCGGAGCGGCAGACCACGAACGTGCGCTGCGTACGGTCGAGCCCGAGCTCGCCGGATCGCCCGGGCCGCCCCGCTTGAGCTCGCCTGTGAGTTTCAGCTCGCAAAGGCGTGCAGCAGCGCCGGCGTCAGCGCGAACAGCACGGTGGTCCCGAGTGAGAGCGCGACCGCAAAGGCGCGACGACAGCCCAGTCGAGCTGGATCGCGTCGGCGCGCGGCAGGTCGGCGGCGCCAGCCGCAGCAGCGCCGGCGTGGCGAGCGGCGGTGAGCGCGATGCCGGCGCTGCCGCCGGAGCGAAGCGACAACAACAGCCTCAACTGCCGTGACCAGGCTGGCGCGCGTGGCGCCGAGCGCGACGCGTACCGCCACCTCGCGCTGAGCGCGAGACGGCGCGGGCGAGCAGCAGGTTGGCGGTGTTGGCGCAGGCCACCAGCAATGACCAGAACTGCGGCAGCCGAACAACAGCCGCAGCGTTTTGCCGCAGCGCCCGCACCATCTACTGCGGAGTGGGCCGGGCGACGAAGGATCGGCCGGCGTTGCTGTCGGGATGGGCCGCCGCGGAGCGCCGAGCGCCGATCGTGTCGGTTTTCCGGCCTGCGCGTGGTTCTGCAGCGGAACTCCCGGAGCGAGCCGCGCCACTGCCGCGAAGTTGAAGGCGTCCGGTTGCTCGCCGCGGTCGGCGTATCGCCACGCGAAACCCAGACCTCGGCGCCTGGGGAAGCGGAAGCTCGCCGGGGCGATGCCCACGATCGCGTAGCGCCGGCGTTCTCGATCGGAGACCGGTTGCCCGAGCGCGGTCCGGGCTACGCCGAAGCCAGGACCGCGAAGGACTGGCTCACGACCACCGCGTCGCTGTCGTCGTCGAGGCAGGGCGCGGCCTCGGCGCATTAGCACCGAGAAGACCTGAAACAGGTCTGCGCCCACCAGAAGACCGGCGCGAAGTCCGCGCTCTTCGCGAGCTGTACGCCCACCTAGCAATACGTAACTGAACGGGAAGTACACC
>ERZ1370068.9928-contig-8670_pt1 | contig 57811 bp, 59 predicted proteins | sample MGYA00561227_ERZ1370068 | MGnify/ENA primary metagenome ERZ1370068 (study PRJEB38410, sample SAMEA6850437) | metagenome | study: Metagenomic assessment of the ecological functions of the soil: analysis of the soil microbiota associated with the... | reverse complement strand
GTGTACTTCGTTCAGTTACGTATTGCTGTCGGAGCTGCGAACAAACGCTCCGCCGGCGGCGGGTTTGCCAAAGCCGATCCAAGCGGTGGCCCGGCGACGGCATCCGCGGGCGGACGGGTTTGGACAGGACGTGGAGTCGCGCCACGGAGATAAGCTTCTTCCTCCCATTCCCACTGGCGCACGCCGGTGGCAAATGACGACCGGGCACTTGGGCGCATTTCGCCGCAGTTTTCGAGAAACCAAACCCCCTGGACCGTCGTCAGCTCGACATCCCACGATGCAGGCATCCACGAGCGCATGGCCCCAGCAACGGCTCGGCCTCGTCGAAGTCGTCCGGTGCAGCACGCGATAGTGCTCGGGGTTTGGCAACCCCGCCCGCACCGGCTCCGCGAGTACTCCGGATGTTTGCGCCAGCACGAGCAGGAAGGTTCTCTCATGGACGCAAGGCCTCCATAGAGCCTGCGAAGCAGCGCACTGGGGAGCTTGGTTCCGGGCGGCAGCGAGCCCATCCGGGCTGCCGACAGGAGTTCGCCTTGGCCACTCGCAGCCTCCCGATTGTCTTGTGGCAGCACGAGATACTTCCTGGCTGTAACCACTGTCCCCAGATAATCCATAAGCAGTTCGAGCTAGGTCCAGCTCAATCTTGGCTGAGAATACCCTTGACGAACGCACTGATACAATCACGGGGAATACCGATTTTTTACCCACGGCACTACGCACGGCGGGCCAAGGGTTTCCCCGGGACCGCGGGGGCTGAGCTTCCAAGCCTCAAACCTCAAAACTTCAGGGAAGCTGCAAATTCCAAACTCCAATTCCTACACTAACCGGGGTTCGCTCGGTCGCTCCGGGGATCACATTGTCACTTAGGGGATCATTTGACGTACGAGACGCCTCCGCCATAAGTCTCGGCCGATATTCCATGGCTACGGCGACGCTGAATTCTTTCAATATTGGGCGCTGGCCTTTGTCGCGCTCTGCCTCGCACTCGTGCTGCTCAGTCTCGCTTTTCTCGAAGACTCTTATGAATCGTTACTTTAAAGACTATGAAAAACAAACCTCGCCTCGCCTTGCGCTCCATGGCCGACGAGCCGCTTGGACCCGTAGTTTGCGGGTGGAGTCGGACTAGCCCGGCCTGTTCGTGGCTGGCTGCGAAGGCGGCCTGCAGGCCAGCCCCCGCCCGAGCCCTGGCTGATTACCGTTCTGTCGGAACCTGCGGTCACGACCACGGCCCAGCCGTTGAAAAAAGCGGCGATGGGCGCGACCGGGATTTCTCGGCATCGAGAGGTGGGCACCAATCCCAAGGGGCGCCTGGTCATTTCAGCGGTGGCGGAGGGATCGCCGGCGGCACAGGCGGGCGATGCGGGCGGACGACGCGTTGTTGAGACTGGACACGGCGCAGGAACCCCGGAGCCGCCTGCAGAGGTGCGGGACCGTTTGCAGCAGCATGCGCCCGGCGAAAGGATCGCCATTGTGATTTGAACGCAGGGACCGCCGCAGGTTGAGCGGCGACACTCCGGATCACGATCAGCCGGCCGCCTTGGAAAATCGGCGAGCAACGGGCCGTGCTTGGCGTGCAGGTCGCGCCGTTGGAGGATGTCCAGGGGATGCGGGTCACGCGCGTGACGAAGCGGTTTGCCGGCGGAAAAAGGCCGGGGATCAGGACCAACGGTGTTTTCGTCGAACTGGATGGCGTGGCCCTTTCGGCGGGCGCGAACCTGGGCGATTTTGCTGGCCTCGCGCGAACCGGGCGAGCGAAGAGTGACGATCGCCTACCGCCGGGGGAGAGGAGGAGAAAGAATTCACCGCGCGGCTCGCGGCCGAGGAAGCGCCCGATACCGTGGCTTTTTCCACGGCGTTTTCGCGGCGGTCCGCGGTCTGGAGTAGAAGCACCACCTACCGGCTGGCGGTCGGTGGCGTCCGCATTTGCCGACGTGCGGCCCCAGCGCGGCGGTGCCTTTGTCCGCCTGGGAAGAATTTTTCTTCAGCACCGGCGTCTATCCGGGACAAGACCAGCGCGTCACGGGCCGAGCGTTTACGGCAGCGTGAACGACTACTACCACGAAGTCTCCGCCGCGGCCGGTTCAACGTGACCGGCAAGGTTCTTCGATTGGGTCACGCTCGAAAAGAAGCGGGCCGATTACTCGCAAGGCACCGCGAACAGCCCGCACCCGCGAATCGTTCTTTCGCGAAGTGCTCGACAAATTGCGCGAGCGCGAGTGGCGCGGACGCGTGGTCGAGGAGGCCTGACGGGCTGGCCGTTCGCTCTACGCGGGCGAACGGTTCCCCACCGCCAATCGCGGCACGCTGTTCTGGCCGCACCGCGGCAATGCGACCTACAAAAACCGGCGCTACCCTTACATCATCTGCCCCGAGGGCGGGCGCGCGCATGGCGAACACCAGCGTCTTCTGCCATGAAGTTCGGCCACATCCTGGGCCTGCCGGACTTCATGCGCGCGGCCAGCAGAAGTCCCGGCTCCGGAGGTTTGGGCACCCTGGTGTGCGATGTCCAACCAGGCGAATGGCCGGCCGCCAGCGTTTCTCGGCCTGGTGCAAGGAGCAGCTTCGGCTGGCTGCAACCCGCGGTGATTGATGATCCGGCCGTCCGGCAGAAGCTCATGCTCGCGCCGGTCGAAGGCAGCAGCAACGAATGTTTCGCAGTGCTCGTTCGCGCCGACGGCGGCGAATATCTGCTGCTCGAAAACCGCCGCAAGCAAAGCTTCGACCGGGTGCTCGGGCACGCGAGGATCGCGGGCATGCGGTCGTGCAGCTCGGCGATCCGCGCGTTCGCGGCCGTGGTGAGCAGCGCGCAAGCTCTCGAGCCGCGCGCCGTCGGGCGCGCAGCCCAGCGCTCCCAGAGCCCCGCGATGCCGAACGGCGCGCCGTCGCTCGGCGCGATCCAGTACGGCTGGCGGAAGTCGCCGCGGTCGAGCCCACTCGTAGAACCCGCTCGCGGGCACGATGCAGCGCCGCGCGCGAAAGCGTCGCGGAACGCGGGCCGCGCGCTGCGGTCTCGGCGCGCGCGTTGATCGAGCGGCGGGCCCGCGTGCGCCGCGCGGCTCGACCACGCGCGGCACGAGACACCCCAGCGCAGCAGCTGCCGCGCCGGCGCATCGCCGTGCGCGCGCGCGGATCGCGAGCACGTCCTGGCCCGGAGCGCGATGTTGAAGCGCGGCGCGAGCGCGGCGGCAGCGTCGAGCCCGAAGCGCTCCGGCGAGCGCCTCGGGCGTGGAGGTGAGCGTGAAGCGGCCGCACATAGGTGCACGATCACCCGAGGCTCGCTCGACTTGCTGCGCGCAAGCCTCGATTCTGGGCACCGCTCCCTGAGCTGCCGGCGCGCTGCCGGTTCGCCGATTCGCGCAACGCGCGCGCAGCGTGATCGCGCAACGCGCGGCCGCGCGACGAGCGGTTCGCGCGCCGCTGCGACTTCCGCTGCCGCGCGCACGTTTCTTGCACCAGCGCAGCGCGGATTCTCTGCCGGAGGGTGCTCCATGCGCTGCGCCCGCGCGCTCGCGCTCGCCAGCCGTCACGCTCGCTGCCGCCCAGTCGCTACCGGCTGCTGGGCCGATCCACAACCGCGAGGCGCGACCTCGACCGCTCGCCGGTCGTGAACACCGGCGCGGGCGCGTCGATCATCTATCCCGGCCAGAGCCGCGCCCGCTGCACCCGGCAACTATCACCCGCGCGAGGCCGGCTACAGGCAGGGTGATGGTCCGCGCGAGCGCCGAGTACGGCGCACTTCCAGCAGGCCTGGGTCCGGACACGGACAGCTATGCGGCCAGCAGCCCCAGCTCCGGCGCAGCTATCCGGCTGCCGCCCGACGGCGCCAGTCGCTCCGGCGCGGTCGCCGGTGCCGCCGCCCGAGTACGCGTCGAGCTAGCGCAGCGCCAGCGGCGGATCCGCAGCGCCGCGCGGCTCGGGAATGCGCGATGCTCGGCGGCACCGAGATCGAAGAGACGCAGAGCGTGAAGGTCAACGAGGAGCCGAAGTTTCTGAAGTACCTCGCGCTGCCGTTCGCGGTGCTCGCGGCGCCGATCAAATACGGCGCGGACAAGGTCGCGGGCGATCCGGTGCCCGCGCCGGCGCTGCCGCGCAACGACAGCCAGGCCGCGGCCCGAGCTGCGTCACGCCGCCCGCGCCCACCGACTACGAGACCGCGCGGCTCCAGGGCATCGAGCTGCGAGCTCGCGCAGCGCGCAGCGCGCGGCGCCGCGCCCGCGCTAGCGCGACGCGCGCCGGCGCCGGCGCCGACGCGACTCGAGCTTCGCCGACGAGCTCGCGGCGCTGCGCACGCCGCGCGCCCGACTCCGGCGCCCGCTCCGCAGTCGACCTGCGCCCGTCGCGCCGCGCCCGTGTCGGCTCCGCCGATCGCGATGCACGCGGCGCATCGCTGCTCGCGCCTCGTCGGCCGCGGGCGCCGACCGGCCAGGTCGATCGCGACGGCGACGGGCGCACCGACCACTGGATCACGCGCGAGAACGGCGCGATCTCGCGCGAAGTGTTCGACGAGAACTTCGACGGCAGGCCCGACCGCACGCTCATCTGACGATGCGGCCTGCGCACGAGGTGGTGCAGATCGAAGAGGACACCAACTTCGATCGGCACAGGTCGACGCGTGGACCGCGCTGCGCGGCGGCCAGGTGGTCGGGCGCGCGCGTCGGACGACAACGGCGACGGCCAGATCGACTGCGTGGAGCATCTACCGCGACGGCGTCGATCACGCGGCTCGAGCGCGACACAGAACGGCGACGGCTTCCGCGACCGCGTCGCCTACTACCAGGACAGGGCACGCCTCGCGCGCGAGGAGCGCGACGACGACGGCGACGGCCGCACCGACCTGATCACCTACTACGACGCGAACGAGCAGCGTCGAGCGCGTGGAGGAGGACTGCGAACGACGACGGCCAGATGGACGTCGTCTCCTACTACCAGGACGGCCAGCTCGCGCGGCGCGAGGTGCTCGACGCCTCGGTGCTCGGCCGCGGGCCCGCGCAGCGACGACGGAGCGCAGAGTAGTGCCGCGCACGCTCGGTCAGGCGCTCGCGTTCCTGTTCGGCCTCTGGCTCGCGCTGTGGCTCTCGCCGTCCGGCGCGCGCGGCGAGACGGCGGGCCTCCGCCTTCGCCGACGCTCGAGGCGTCGCTGCACCGCGGCGTGAACGACGGTGCGCGCGCGCAGCAGCACCTGATCCCGCTCGAGCGCCGCGCCGACCTCGACGCGGTCGCGCTCGCACACAGCCGCGACATGGTGGCGCGCCACTACCTCGCGCACGAGAGCCCGGAGGGCCAGAACGCGCGTCGACCGGCTCGAGCGCGCGCACGTCGCGGGCTTCTCGCTCGCCGCGGAGAACATCGGCATCACCGACCGGCTGACCCGAACCGCGAGATCCTGCGCGCGTGGCTCGCATCGGAGGTGCACCGCACCAATCTCGTTCTCGCCGCCGTTCAACGCGACCGGGATCGGGCATCGCGCGCGCCAGAACGGATCGCTCGTCTACACGCAGGTGTTCGTCACGTATCCGCGGTAGACTCGCGGCCGCGTGCACGTCCACCTGATCGACGGCACCTACGAGCTGTTCCGCCACTTCTTCGCGGTGCCGCCGCACGCGACGCCGACGGCCAGGAGGTGGGCGCGGTGCGCGGCGTGCTCGCGTCGCTGGTCGGGCTGCTCGAGGAGGGCGCGACGCACGTCGGCGTCGCGCACCGACCACGTGATCGAATCGTTCCGCAACGACCTCTGCGCCGGCTACAAGACCGGCGCCGGGCATCGACCCGACGCTGCTGCGCGCAGTTCGAGCCGCTCGAGGAGACGCTCGCCGCCGCGGGCTTCGCGGTGTGGCCGATGCGTCGAGTACGAGGCCGACGACGCGCTCGCCGCGGCCGCCGCGCTCGCGGCGCGCCGACCGCGCGCGTCGAGCGCGTGCTGGATCTGCACGCCCGACAAGGACCTCGCGCAGTGCGTCGAGCGGCACGCGCGTCGTGCAGTTCGACCGCCGCCAGCGCGTCGACGCTCGACGCAGCGGGCGTGCGCGCGAAGTTCGGCGTCGATCCCGGAGTCGATCCCCGACTACCTCGCGCTGGTCGGCGACAGCGCCGACGGCTTCCCGGGCCTGCCCGGCTGGGGCGCGAAGTCGGCGTCCAGCGGTGATCGGCCACTATGCGCACCTCGAGAAGATCCCCGCCGTCGGCCGACGACTGGGAGGTGTCCGTGCGCGGCGCCGCCAAGCTCGCCGCCACGCTCGCGGCGCAGCGCGACGACGCGCTGCTGTTCCGCCGGCTCGCCACGCTCGTGTCGCGAGGGACCCGCGGTCGGCGCGCGTCGACGACTGGCGCTGGCGCGGCCCGACGCCGGGCGTTCGCGGCGCGCGGCGCGGCCATCGGCGCGGCGCCCGCTCGCGCAGCTGCTCCGCGGCATGGCGAACCGGCCGCGTTAGTTCCGCAGCCGGCGACAGCGTCGCGGTGGTGCGGCGGTCGTCCCAGTAGATGTCGACCGGTGCGGCTCGGGTCGAGGTGCGCGGGCAGCACCGCGTAGCCGAGCACGCGCTGGCCCGCGGCGAGCTCGCCGAGCGCGCCGTCGATCACGCCGAACTGATCAGGGTTCGCAGGATCGGGATGGAACGCGACGTGCCCCTGCACGAAGGTGAGATTGCCGTGGATCGCGCCCGCGTGCGCGCCTCGGCGCGGAACAGCACGACCGGGCCGCGCTGCCCGCCGCCCTGCGTCGCGAGCGCGGCGTGCACGCGCTGCTCGAAGCCGGCCGAGCGCGCGAGCTGCGAGCACCGCGCTGCGCTCGCCGTCGCGCGCCGTAGCCGCGTCACCGCGGCCGGCGCGACCGCTGCGTGCGAGCGCGACGATCTCGTCGAGGTCGGCGACGTCGCGCGGCGGCGAGCGCGAGGTCGAGCGCGCGGCGGGCGCGGGCGGCGCGGCGCGCGCGACCTGGGTCGGCGGCCGCGGCGAGATCCGCGGGCGCGGGCGGTCAGTCACGCCGGGCGCGGGCGCCGGATGGCGCGGCGGCGGGGTCGCATGAACGCCAGGCCTGCGCCGGCGTCGTCTCGACCAGGTTGTAGGGGTTGTTCGGGTCCGGCGAGCCGGTTGAAGCGCTCCCAGCCGTACGGCCGCGGCAGCAGCTCGGGCTGGAGCGGCGGAAGATCCTGCGGGTCGACGCCGCTTCGCCTCGCGACACGGAATCGCGTCGGCGCTCTGCACGATGAAGATGCTGCCGTCGGGACACACGCCGCTGATCGCGCGCCGCAGCCGGCGCGGCAGCGAGCAGCGCGGCGAACGCGCTGCAGAGGCTGCGAGTCGGATCGGCATGACGGACACCTCGCGGCGTCCAGTCTACATCGAAAAATGAAGTGATTTCAATGAGATAGAACGAGATCGCCAAGTGATTTCGGGGCCTGCGCTTTTCGCTCGCGCAGCCGCCGCGGCTTGGCGCGCGATCTGCGCGCGGGTGAACCTCGTCGCGACTCAGTGCGTGATCGAGCGCGGCGAGCTCCTCGTCGTCGTCCGTCGGCGTCGTCCGTCCGGATCGACGTCGCGGACCGGCGTCGCGCGGCTCCGGCGGCCGGCGCGCTCGCGCCTCGCCCGTCGCCGCCCTCGGCAGCGCCTCGATCGCGCGCAGCGTCGGCAGATCGCCGAGCTTCGCGAGCCCGAACACCTCGAGGAAGCGGCGCGACGTGGCGTAGACGATCGGCCGGCCCGGCACCTCGCGGTGTCCCGCGATCCGCACGAGCTGGCGGTCGAGCAGGCTGCGCAACACGGCGCCCGCGTCGACGCCGCGGACGTGCTCGATCTCCGCGCGCGTGACCGGCTGGCGATAGGCGATCACCGCGAGCGTCTCGAGCGCGGCGGGCGAGAGGCGCAGCGGCCGCGTCGACTGGATCTGGCGCAGGTACGGCGCGAACTCGGGCAGCGAGCGCAGCTGGTAGCCGCCCGCGACCTCCCAGATCTCGAACGCGCGCCGCTGCTCGGCGTACTCGGCGTTCAGCTCGTCGACGATCGCGCGCACCTGCGACGGGTTGCACGACGGCAGCACCGCGGCGATCCGCGCCGGCGCGATCGGCTCCGGACGCCGCGAGGATGATCGCCTCGACGATCCGCCGCTCTTGCTCTCGTTCCACCGGTTCCCGGATTCCGTCTACATCAGGTCGGAGACGCGCTGCTCCCAGCCGCGGTCGTCCCGGCTCGCCGCGGCCGGCGCACGTGGATCGGGCCGCGCGGCACGCCCTCCTCGTCGAGCGCCCTGGTACAGCCCGATCGCCTCGAGCCGCGCGAGCTCGAGGATCGCGAGGAACGTCGCGACGATCAGCGCGCGCGTCCACGCCTGCGGCTCGCCGCGAGCAGACTCCTCGAACTCGCACGCCTCGCGCGCCGCGAGCGCACTCCATCACCGCGAGCATGCGCTCGCGCACGGTGATCGTCTCGACCTCCACCTCGTGCGCGGCGCCGCGGTGCCCGCCGCGCGCGAGCGCGCGGCGCATCGCGTCGACCAGCTCGAAGATCCCGACCTCGATCTCGCGCTCGGCCTCGGGCAGCGCGTCGAGCCGTGCGCGACCGCGGAGAACACGTCGCGGCCGAGCAGCTGGCGCTCGCCGATCTCGCCCGCGACCTCCTTGAAGCGCTGGTACTCGAGCAGACGCGCCACCAGCTCGGCGCGCGGATCGACGCCCTCGTCCGCGATCGCGCTCGGATCGGGCGGCAGCAGCATCCGCGACTTGATCCAGGCCAGCGTCGCGGCCATCACAGGTATTCGCCCGCGATGTCGAGCTGGAGCTCGCGCATCAGCTCGAGGTACTCGAGGTACTGCTCGGCCACGCGCGCGATCGGGATGTCGGTGATGTCGACCTCGTCGATCCGGATCAGGTGCAGCAGCAGGTCGAGCGGGCCCTCGAAGATCGGCAGCTTGACCGCGTAGCCGGACTCGCCGCTGCCGACCACTCGCGCGCGATGCGCGTCGGCGGCTCGGCGCGAGGGGTCAGGTGTTCCGTCCGTGCGGGGCGGACCCGAGGTGGTCATGCGCGCTCCGGGAAGACAGGCTCGGCGGAGGGGAGGCGGGGCGAGTATCGGAGATCGGGTCTCGCCCGGCAACGCGCCCGGATCCGTGGCGAATTTCCGCGACGCGCGCGCATGCGAACGCGGCGTACCCTGCGGCCCCCATGAACGATCAGCAGCAGCGGTGCGAGCGCGACCTCGCCGAGCGGCTCGCTCGGATCGTCGATCCGGGCAGCCCGCAGGCGGTCGCCGCGGCCGCTCGCGTTCCTGCTGACCGTCTACGTCGGGCTCGCGCTCGCCTATCGCGACGCGATCCCGCTGTTCGAGGCGCCCGACGAGGCCCTCGCATCTCCACTACGCGGCGTTCGTCTGCAACGAGCGGCCGGCTCCCGCGCCAGGAGCCGCTCGAGGTGCCGGGCGAGGGGATGCAGGCGCCGCTCAGTGTACGTGGTGGCCGCGCCGCTGCTCGGCAACGCAGCCGGCATCGACGTCGGCGAGCGGCAGCGCGCGAGCTCGAGACCGGGCGCCACGTTCCCGTTCTACTCCGTGCCGAAAGCGCGACGGCGGCGGCCCGCGCTCTCCACGCTGCCGACACGGCTACCGCGGGTTCGCCACCGACGGCAGCCTCGAGCCGCTGCGCGCTGCTGCGCAGCACGAGCCTCGCGTTCGGCCTGCTCACGGTGATCCTCACGTTCGCGGCGGTGTGGCGGCTCTCGCGCGACGCGCGCATCGCGCTGCTCGCGGGCGCGCTGGTGGCGTTCAATCCGCAGTTCCTGTTCAGCTCCGGCTGCTTCTCGAACGACCCGCGGCCGCGGCGATCGGCGCGCGCGGCGCTCTGGATCGTGGTCGCGCGCGCTCCAGGAGACGCAGCGGGCCGGCGTGCGCCGCCACTATCGTCGCGGCGCGGTCGCTGATCGCGCGTCGGCGCGCTGACCAAGAGCTCGACGCTGCCGGGCCTCGCCGCGCGCGCGGTGACGCTGATCGCGATCGACCGGCGCGCGCGTCGCACGCGTGTGCGATCGACGCCGCGATCGCGCGCCGCGATCGCGCTGCTGCTCGCCGGGCCCGTACGTGGTCTGGGCGGCCGAGCACCGCGGCGGCTTCCTCGGCGTGACGCCGTGGTCGCGTCCGACGGTCGGGATGATGCGCGCCGAGGACTACGGCGGCCATCGCTGCCGTTCCTCACGGAGCATCTACTGGGACTGGACGCTTCGAGTCGTTCTGGGCGCCGCTTCGGCTGGTTCAACGTGCGTGGTGCCGAAGGCGACCTATCTCGCGTTCTTCGCGCTGACCTGGACTCGGTGTGCCTCGGGCTGGATTGCCGCGGCCGCTCGCGCTGCCCGTGGGAGGCGCTGCGCTCGCGCGCGCTGCGCCGCTACCTGCTCGCGGCGTTCGGCGCTCACGTTCGCGGCGCACTTCGCGATGAACCTCGTTCGATCGTCAATCCCGCAGGGCCGGCTGCTGTTCGCGAGCGCTGCGCAGATCGCGTTCCTGCTCGCGCTCGGGCATCGATCGCGGCTGATCGGCAGCCAGCGGCGCCGGCTGCCGCTCGCGGTCACCGCCGTGACTCGCGCTGCTCGTGCTCGACGTGTACTGCCTGCGCGGCGTGCTCGTGACGGCGTACTACTGGGAAGCCGCGGCGGAGTTGGGCATGGAGCAGGACCTCGCCCAGCGCCTCACGCGGATCACATCGATCCGAGCAGCCCGCAGGCGGTTGCCCGCGGCTGCGGGACCTCCGCCGGGCCAGCCAGACGGCGAAATGAAGCGGCTGGCCGGCGCGCCGACGGAAAGCCGAAGCGCAGCGCGTGCGACGCTTTGCCTGGGAGATGCAGCGCGCGTCGCTTGGTTCGGGAATCGATTCGCGCGGGGAGCGTTCCGGAATGCGCTCGATGGAGCGAACGCCAGTGCAGCGCCGATCAGTGCTCCACTTTCGCTTCCACTGTTGCGGCGTCGCGCGCCGCATCAGTCATTGCGCTTGTCCTGCCGACACTCCACCCACGCGTCTTGCTCGGCGTGCTGACCAAGACCTCGACGCTACCCGGTCTCAGCGCCGCGGCCGTGACGTCGTCGGATCGATCCGCGCGCGCGCCGCGACGGTGATGATCGACACGCGGCATCGCGGCCACGTCACGTGCCGCTGCTCGCGGGCCCGTACCCGTCTGGGCCGCCGAAGCCCGCGGAGGCTGTTCGGCGTGAACGCGATGTTCGCGTCGAGTGCCTCGATGATGCGGCGGACCTTCGGCGGTCTCCCGCCCTATTTCAGCGGCCTCTACTGGGACGCGACCTTCCAGAGTCCTACTGGGCGCGCTTCGGCTGGTTCAACGTGATAGTGCCGAAGGCGACCACCTGGCGTTCTTCGCGCTCACCTGGCTGGGTACTCGGCTGGCTCGGCGGATCGCCGGCGCTGCGATGCCGTGGGAGGCGCTGCGCTCGCGCGCGCTCCGCATCTGCTCGTTCGCGCGTTCGGCACTCACGTTCGCGGCGCACGTCGCGCTGAACCTCGTCGATCGTCGAGCCCGCAGGGCCGGCTGCTCTCGCCGTCGCGATCTCGCAGACCGCGTTCCTTCTCGCGCTCGGCATCGACCGGCTGATCGGCAGCGAGCGGCGCCGGTGCCGCTCACGGTCACCGTCGCGATGTATCGCGCTGCTCGCGATCGACGTCTACTGCCTGCGCGGCGTGCTGGTGCCGGCGTATCCGCTGATTGGCCGTTCACCGCTTCAGGCGCCGGCTGCGGCGCGCCACCTCGCGCGAGCGCGAGCGCCTCCTCGCGCGAGCGAGAGCGCGCCGTCGAGATAGGCGGCGCGGATCCGCTCGAGCGCGCGGCCGACGCTCGGGCCGGCAGGCCCGCGGCGACCAGGTCGTCGCCGGTGATCGGCGCGCGGCGGTGGCGGTCGTCGCTCGCATAGCGCACCACGCGCCGGCGCATCGCGGGCGGCGCGCGCGGCGTAGACGGCGTAGAGCGCCTCTTCGGACGAGCGCGCCGAGCACCGCGTCGATCGCGCCGCGCCCGCGCGCGCACGCGACGCGCGCACCGCGCGCTCCGCGTCCTGCGGCAGCTCGGCGACGCGCCGCGCCGGCTCGCCGCGCACGCCGAACCGGCGCAGCGCGGCGATCGCCGCAGCGCAGCGGGCAGCGGCGCGAGCCAGACGCCGAACCCGCCATCCACGGCGCGCCAGCGCGGGCTCTTCCACGGCGGCGCGGCGATCGCGCGGCCGAGCCGGCGCAGCGGCGACGCCGCGTCGCGCGGCAGCTCGAGCCCGGGCTCGAGCGCGCCGAGCACATGCCAGTCGTCGAGCACGCGCAGCGCGTGCGCGGGATCGAGCCCGCGATGTGCATCCTCGAACACGCGCTCGAGCTCGCGGCGCAGCCGGTCGCCGATACCGCGACCGAAGCAGCCGTCGCGCAGCGCGTGCGCAGCGCGCTGCGCGTGCCGCGGCGTCAGCGCGAAGCCGAGCCGCGCGCCGAGCCGCGCCGCGCGCAGCGCGCGGGTCGGGTCGTCGTGGAAGCTCTTGTCGTGCAGGACGCGCAGCCGGCGCGCGGCGAGGTCGGCCGCGCCCGTCGAACAGATCGACGATCTCGGCGGTGCCGCGCGCGCGCCGCGCGCGAGGCGGCAGCGCGAGCGCGTTGACGCTGAAGTCGCGCCGCGCGAGGTCCTGCGCGAGATCGCCGGGCGCCACCGTGGGCAGCGCGCCCGGGATGCGCATAGCTCTCGCTGCGCACGGTGGCGAAGTCGATCGACGCCTCGGGCGTGTCGAGCACCGCGGTGCCGAAGCGGTCGTGGCGCGTCACCTGCCCGCGCCGCCCGCCGCGCTCGCTGCGAGCAGCGCGCCGCGCGCGCCGGATCGCGGATCCTCGATCAAGCAGATCCACGTCGACGAGCGGGCGCCCGAGCAGCAGATCGCGCACCGGTCCGCCGACCAGCAGCACCGAGACGCCGTCCGCATCGGCCGCGCGCAGCACGGCGCGCACGAGCTGCCGCGGACGCGGGCGGCAGGCTCGCGAGCGCGGCGTGCGCCCGGGACTCGCGGCTCACGCGCTCCGCCGCCTCCCGAGCCCGCGCGGATGGCGCCGCTCCACCGTCTCGCGCAGCCGCGCGCGGCTCACGTGGCGTGTAGATCTGGGTGGTCGAGAGGTCGGCGTGGCCGAGCAGCGTCTGCACGACGCGCAGGTCGGCGCCGCCCTCGAGCAGATCGGTCGCGAACGCGTGGCGCAGCACGTGCGGCGACACGCGGTCGCTCGGGACCCCGCGCGCGCCGCGCGATCGCGCGCAGCCGCGTGAAGAAGTTCTGGCGCGTCATCGCGCGCGCCGCGCCGGGTCAGGAACGAGCGCCGCGGGCTCGCGCGCGCGCCGCGCGCGCGAGCACGCGGCCAGCCCGTCGTCGAGGTAGCGCGCGACCGCCTCGAGCGCGGGCTCGCCGAGCGGCACCATCCGCTCGACGCGCGCCCTTGCCGACCACGCGCAGCCAGCCGCCGCGCCGCTCGAGCGCGCGCGCGCGGCGAGCCCGACGAGCTCCGAGACGCGCAGCCCCGCGCCGTAGAGCACCTCGAGCATCGCGCGGTCGCGCAGCGCGAGCGGACCCTCGCCCTGCCCCGCCGCCTCGATCAGCGCCGCCGGTCTCGTCGCGCCGCAGCACGCGCGGCAGCGTGCGCGTCGACGCGCGGCGAGCCGACGCCGCGCCGCCGGATCGGCGCGGAACGCCCCGCTCGCGCCCGCGATAGCGCAGCAAGCGCCGCGTCGCGACCAGCGCGCGCGCGCGGCTGCGCGCGGCGAGCCGTCGCCGCGCGAGCGCCGCACGCAGAAGCCGCGAGGTGCTCGGGCGCACGATCGCTGCGAGCGCGCGCACCGCCGCCGCGCTCGAGATGACGCGCGAGCTGCGCGAGATCGCGCCCGTAGGCCTCGATCGTGCGCGGCGAGAGCCCGCGCTCGACCGCCGCGTGGCGCAGGAACGCGTCGATCGCCGCGTCGCGATCTCAGCACGGCCGCGGCGCGCACTCGCGTCCTCCGACGCGCATCGCCGCGAGCAGATCGCGCGCAGCGCCTCGATCGCGCCCTCGTCCGAGATCTTCCGGCCGTCGGCGTCCTTCAGGTAGAAGCGTGTCGCTCACCTGGTCGAGCACCGTGCCGGCCTTCGAGATGTAGATCTCGTAGCCGTGCTCGGCGATCACGCGCGTGAGATCGTGCAGCAGCCCGAGCCGATCGTTCGCGAGCACGTCGACGATCGTGTAGAAGTCCGACTCGTCGTTCGAGATCTCCACGGCGTCGCGGCTGGCGCGGCGACGGCGCGCGGCGAGCCCGACCGGGCGGCCGCGCTGCGCGCAGCAGATCCGCGACGTCGATCTCGCCCGAGAGCACGCCGCTCGAGCGATCGCTCAGGAACTCGTCCCAGAGCAGCGCGCGCGCCGGCTCGTCGCCCGCGCGGCGTGGCGACGCGGTACACCTCGAGCGCCATGCCCGTCGCGCGTCGTGTAGACGTTCGCGCCGAGGATGTTCATGTCGTGCGCCGTCAGCACGCCCGCCACGTTCGAGTAGAGCCCGTGCACGTCGCGCGTGTACAGCGATGAACTCGGTGAAGTCGCCGCGCATCTCCGCGATGCCGTGCGACGAACACGCGTCTCCCGTGGCGGCGCTCGCATCGCGACGCGCGCGTGGCGCGCGATCTGGCGTCGGCGTGTGCGAGATGAAGTAGCGCTGCGGGATCAGGTCGAAGTACTCGCTCGATCGCCGACTCCGCGACTCCGACGCGCGCAGCTCCGTCGGCCGCCGCGCTGCGCCGCGTCTCGACGCGCTCGCTCGAACAGCTCCATCGCGCGCTCGGTGTCGTCGGCGCCGGTCTCGAGCAGCTCGCTCGGTGCTTCTCGAAGCAGCTCCTGCAGCAGCTGCCCTTCCACTCGGTCCACGCCTTCTTCGACGAGGCGCGGATGTCGACCACGGTGAGCAGGTAGAGCAGGCGCAGCCGGCTGCGCGCTGCCGAGCCAGCGCGCGCGAACTCGAGCACGAGCCGCGGATCGGAGAGGTCGCGGCGCTGCGCGATGTGCGACATCACGAGGTGCTCGCTGCACCAGGAACACCACGGTGTCGATCAGCTCCGGGTCGCAGGCCGAGCCGCTCGAGGCAGCGCTGCGCGAGCACCGCGCCCTTCGGCGAGTGGTCGCCGCCGAAGCCCTTGCCGATGTCGTGCAGCAGGCAGCCGAGGATCAGCGGCACGCAGGTCGTCCTCGTCGCGCACGAGCTGCGGTCAGCTCGGGCAGCTCCTTCTCGAAGTCGCCCTTCCAGAGCCGGCGCAGCTCCTCGACCAGGAAGATCGAGTGCACGTCGACCGTGTAGGTGTGATACATGACGTGCTGCCAGCGGCTGACGATGTGCTCCCACTCGGGCAGGTAAGCGGCCGAGCAGGCCCGACCTCGTTCATCGCCATCAGCGTGCGCATCACGCGCCGCTCCGGCGCGCAGGATGCCGAAGAAGACCGCGACCGCGGCCGGGACTCGCGCCGGATAGGCGTCGTCGATCAGGTCGAGGTTCTCGCGGATCAGGCGGCGCGCCTTGCGCGTGAGCGGCACGTCGTGGCGCTGCGCCACCGCGAACGCGCGCAGCAGGCAGCAGCGGATCGCGCGCGCAGCTGGAGCGCGTGCGGGATCTCGAGCTGGCCGTCGGCGATGCGCAAGCCCGTCCTCGACGTCGCGCACGCGCGGCGCCGGCGGCGGCTTGCCGCGCACGCGCGCGAGGCACTGCTCGATCACGAGCGACGAGGAGTTCAGCACGTCGCGCGCGTGCCGGTAGTAGTCGCGCATCAGGCGCTTCGACCGGGCAGGCCCTCGGCGTCGTCCGGCTCGATAGCCGAACGCGCGCGGCGATGTGCTCCTGGAGCTCGAAGCTCATCTGGTCGTGCTTGCGGCCCGCGTGCAGGTGCATCTCGTTGCGCACGCGCCACAGGAAGTCGAGCGCGGCGCTCATGCTCGACATCTCCTGCGTGCGTGAGCAGACCCTGGTGCAGGAAGTCGCTGCGGCTGCGCGCGCCCGGCAGCGCCGCCTGCATCGCCCACCACGCGGCGTGGTAGTCGCGCAGGCCGCCCGCGCCCTCCTTCACGTTCGGCTGGAGCAGGTAGAGCGAGTCGCCGTAGCGCGTGTGCGCGCTGCTGGTCGCCTCGACGCAGGCCCGGTGATGAACGCCTCGGGCCGGTCGAGCAGGCGATCCTGCACCATCGCGCGTGAACTGGTGGAACAGCATCGCCGCTGCCGGCCAGGAAGCGCGGCGCCGAGCAGCGACGTGCACACGGTGGTGTCGCTGCGCGCGCAGCTGGATCGTGTCGTCGATGCGTGCGCATGCGCGCCGCCGAGCGTCGACCTGCGCGTCCCAGAGCCAGGTCTGGAGCCGCTCGCGCCACCGCCTTCACGTACGGCGTCAGCGTGCTCGCGGCACAGGCACAGCAGGTCGACGTCGGAGTGGATGCTCATCTCGCGGCGCGCGTAGCCGCCGACCGCCACCACGCAGAACTCGCTCGGCCGCCTCGGCGCCCTCGTTCAGGTACTGCGCCTCGGAGAGCTCGAACAGCCGCCGCACGAGGCCGGTCGATCAGGTCCGAGTGCGCGCGTGTCGACGTCGCGCGCCCGAGCGCCCGCCGGCGTGCAGCGCGCGCAGGTACTCGCGCGCCTCGCCGAGGTACGTGCGCGCCGCGGCGCCGACCTCGCCGGCGCGCTGGTCCGAGCGCGCAGCGCGTGCCTGGACGTCGGGCGGCGCTCACGGCGCCCTCGCGGTCAGCACGCGCTGCCGCGCCGCGGTAGCTCGGACAGGCCCGCGCGCGATCTGCTCGGCGAGCGCGTCGACGTAGCGGTCGTCGCGCAGCCGCCTCGCCTCGGTCGCGGTGGGTGACGAAGCCCGACCTCGACGAGCACCGACGGCATGCTCGACAGGAACAGCACGTAGAACGGCCCCTTCTTCACGCCGAGGTCGATCGACCGGCCGGTACTCGCGCGGCAGCCCGGCACGAGCTCTGCTGGACGGTGCTCGGCGAGCCGGCGCGGACTGCGGCGACACCTCGCCGACGCCGCAGCCTCGCGAGCGTGCGCTGCAGCGCGTTCGAGCTGCGAGCGGGCGATGCCGTTCTCGCGCGCTGCCACGCGCAGGCTGTGGCGCTCGTGGTTCGCGTCGGGGTAGTAGGTCTCGATGCCGTGCAGCGCCGCGGCGCGGCGCGGCGTTCGCGTGCAGCGACACGAAGACGTCGCCGCGCGACGCGCCTCGGCGATCGCGGTGCGCTCCTCGAGCGAGAGCGTGCGGTCGCCGTTGCGCGTCATCACCACCGAGAAGCCGCGCGCCTCGAGCTTCGGCGAGCGCGAGCGCGAGCCGCAGCGTCACGTCCTTCTCGCGCAGCCCGCCGACGCCGATCGCGCCGGGATCGCTGCCGCCGTGTCCCGGGTCGAGCACGACGCGTCTGCGAGCACGCGCAGCTCGGCGGGCAGCGCGCGGCGGCTCGGTCGCGCGGCGCCGGCTCGGCGGCGACGTCGACGGCGCGCCGGCGGCGCCGGCGGCGCGCGCGCCGTAGACGTCGATCACGACGCCGGTCGGGATGCGTGCAGCGTGAGCACGCGGTGGCGCGAGTAGTTCTGGAGATCGAGCACCACGCGCACGTGCGCGCTCGGTGTTCTGGCCGATCGCGCACTGCCGCGCAGCAGGCCGTCGCCGACCGGCATGCCCCTCGGCGAAGCTGCGTGCCCGACCCAGACGCCCGGCGAGATCGAGGTAGAGGCGCTGCGGGCGGCCGCGCCGACGGGCGGCAGCTGCTGCGGCGTGCACGTCAGCGCACCGTCGCCGCGTCAGCTCGATCACGACGCGCGTGTAGTCGGGATACGACCAGTGCCGCACCTCCTTCACGTCGAGCAGGCTCGGCGGCGCGGTCCGAGCACCGCGAGCGGACCCGGAGCGCGAGCGCCGGCGGCCGCACGAGCGCAGCCGAGCGCTGCGCCGGTTCACGAGCGGGCCTCCTGCCACGCAGCTGCTCGCCTGCCAGCGCGCGCGAGCGCCGCGAGCGCCTCGAGCGGAGTCGTCTCCTCGGGGCGCAGCGCGCGCAGCGCTCCAGCACGGCTGCCTCGCGCGGATCCGCCGGCGCGCGCCGAACAGCGCGAGCTGCGCGCCGAGCTGCGCGGATCGCCGGCGTCGGCGGCGAGCCGCGGGCGGCCGCGCGCGTCGAGCTCGCCGCCCTCGAGGTTGCGCGAGCACCTGGCGCGCGCGCGCGGATCACCGCGTCCGGGCAGCCCGCGCGAGCCGCGCCACCTGGATGCCGTACGAGCGGCTCGCGCCGCCCTCGACGAGCCGGCGCAGGAACACCACCTCGTCGTTCCACTCGCGCGCGGCGAAGTGCGCGTTGCGCGACGCGCGCGCTTGCGTGCGCGCGAGGTCGGCGAGCTCGTGGTAGTGGGTCGCGAACAGCGTGCGCGCGCCGAGCCCGGGCGTGTCGTGCAGATACTCGGCGACCGCCCACGCGATCGAGAGCCCGTCGAAGGTGCGACGTGCCGCGCCCGATCTCGTCGAGGATGATCAGGCTGCGCGCGCGACGCGTGCGCCGAGGATCTCGGCGGTCTCGCGCATCTCGACCATGAACGTCGACTCGCCGCGCGCCAGCCGGTCGCTGGCGCCGACGCGCGTGAAGACGCGGTCCACCACGCCGACCGCGCGCTCTCCGCCGGCACGAAGCTCCCGATCTGCGCGAGCAGCACGATCAGCGCCACCTGGCGCAGGTAGGTGCTCTTGCCCGGACATGTTCGGGCCCGTCAGCACGCAGCAGCTGGCGCGTGCGTCCGGGTCGAGCTCGCGCGTCGTTCGCGCACGAAGCGCCTCGCCGCCGCTGCGCGCCGAGCAGCGGCTCGACCACCGGATGCCGCGCCCGCGCGGATCTCGAGCCGCAGCCGCTGCGTCGACCTCGGGCCGCGCCCAGCCGTCGCGGCGCGCCACCTCGGCGAGCGAGGCGCAAGCGCGTCGAGCTCCGCCACCGCGTCAGCTGCCGCGCGCGATCGTCGGCCGTCGCCTCGAGCGCCGCGCTGGCGCAGCCGCCTCGAAGATCTCGCGCTCCAGCGCGGCCGCGCGCTCGCTGCGCGCCGAGGACCTGTCGCTCGATCTCGCGCAGCTCCGGCGTGGTGAAGCGCTCCGCGTTGGCGAGCGTCTGGCGGCGCTCGTAGTCGGCCGGCACGCGCTCGAGGTTCGCCTTGGTCACCTCGATGCCCGTAGCCGTGCACCGGGTGGAAGCGGATCTTCAAGCGTCGCGATGCCGGTGCGCTCGCGCTCGCGCGCCTCGAGCCCGGCGATCCACTCGCGGCCCTTGTGGCGCGCTCTCGCGCAGCGCATCCAGCTCCGGCGTGGAAGCCGCGCGCACGTAGCCGGTCTCGCGCGCGCCGCGCGAGCCGCGCGGCAGCGGCCGGCGGCTCGTCGACCGAGCGCCTCGCGCAGCAGCTCCGCGACGCGCGGCACGGGCGCGGGCGCCGGCAGCGCCGGCGGCGGCCCGCACTCGCCGACCAGCGCGCTCCTCGGCGCGCCGCCCGCGAAGCGCCGCCACGACCGCGGGCAGCGCCTCGAGCGATCCGCGCAGCGCGGCGAGATCGCGGCGGCGTCGGCGGCCGGGCGCGCGCAGCCTTCGCGAGCAGCCGCTCGAGGTCGCGCACCGGGCGCAGCGCGCTCGCGCAGCGCGCGCGCGCAGCCGGTCGCGCTCGGCAAGCGCACGCGACCGCCGTCCTGGCGCGCGCGGATCGCCGCCGGGATCGACGCAGCGGATAGGCGAGCCAGCGCGCGAGCCGGCGCGCGCCGAGCGGCGTGACGCGTCGCGTCGATGCGCTCGATCAGCGTGCCGCGCGCGCGAGCCGATCCTCGGCGCTTCGGAACAGCTCGAGGTGCGCGCGCGTCGCGGCGTCGAGCACCATCGCGTCGGCGAGCGCGTAGCGGCGCAGCCGCGCGACCTGCGCGAGCGCGAACGGCTGGTGGCGACGCGACGTAGCCGAGCAGCGCGGCGGCCGCGCGCGAGCGCGGCGTCCGCCGCGTCCGCGCGCGAAGCCGTCGGGATGGCGCAGGCGCGCGCGCGGCTCGAAGCCCTCCGCGCCGACCTGCGCGTGAGCGCGCCGGCAGCTGCGCGCGAGCGCAGCGAGCGCTGCGTCGAGCGCTGCGTCGTCCGGGCAGCAGCAGCTCGCGCGGCGCGACGCGGCGCAGCTCCTCGACGCAGCGCGGCGCGGCAGCGCCGCCCGCCGGCGCGCGCGCACCGCGGTCGCGCGCAGGTCGCCGGTCGAGGCGTCGAGCGCGGCGAGGCCGATCCCGGCTCGGCTCGAACGCGAGCGCGAGCCAGCGCGAGCTCGTGCGCCGCGTCGATCGCCTGCGGATCGCCCGCGAGGCCCGGGCGTCACCACCTCGACCACCTCGCGCCGCACGAGCTGGCGGCCGCCGCCTGCGCGGCGCGTCCTCGACCTGCTCGCAGATCGCGACGCGGTGGCCCAGCTCGACGAGCGCTGCGAGGTAGCCGTCGGCCGCGTGCACGGGCACGCCGCACATCGGCACGGCGTCGGGCTTGCCCTTGTCGCGCGTGGTGAGCGCGATGTCGGCAGCAGCGGCGCGGCCGATCTCGCGTCGCGCAGGAACATCTCGTAGAAGTCGCCCATCCGGTAGAAGAGCGAGCGCGTCGGGATGCTGCGCCTTGATCGCGAGGTACTGGCGCATCATCGGCGTCTCGAGCGCGGACTTCGCCGCCGCGCTCGTCGGTCATCCGGGCGCTGCCGCGCAGCGCGCCGGCGCCGCTCGAGCACGTCGAGCAGCTCGGCGTACTCCTTGGTGGCCTCGGCGTCGCGGTGCCTCGGCGAGGCAGCAGGCGCCCGAGCACCGCGCGCGCGGCGAGGTGCGTCGGGCTCGCGCTCGAGCACGCGGCGCAGCTCGGCGAGCGCACTCGCTCGATCGCCGCGCGCGCGCGAGCGCGCGAGCCGAGCGCGAGCCGCGCGTGCCGCGTCGTCGGCCGCGCTCGGCGAGCAGACCGCGCAGGTAGGTCTCGAACTCGCGCGAACGGTCGAGCGCGCGCGTACGCCGACTCGATTCGCGGATACACCTGAGCGCGCCGCTGCTTGCGCTCGATCATCGGCACGCGCGCACCACGCGGCGAGCGCGGCCTTCGAGCGGCCGCGCTCCGCCTCGAGCTGAGCCGAGCAGGATCCACGCGCGCAGCGAGCGCGGATCGATGCGCAGCGCGCGCTGTCGCTGCGCGCGCGCGTCGCGCGTGCTTGCCCTCGGCGTGCGCGGCCTCCGCGCAGCTCGACCCAGAGCTCGGCTGAGCTCGGCGGCGCGCGTCGCGCCGCTCGATCGCGCGCGAGCCGGCGCGCGCAGCTCGATCGCGCGCGCGTGGTCGCGCGCGTCGCCGAGCAGCTTCACCGAGCGCGCGCAGCGCGCGCGACGTGGCTGCGGATCGCGCTCGAGCACCTCCTCGTAGGAGGCGATCGCGCGCTGCAGGAAGCCGCCCTGCGCGGAAGTCGCGCGGCGAGGTCGGCGAGGCAGGCGATCCGCTGCGCGCGGTCGAGGTCGCGGCGCAGCAGCAGGTTCTGGTGCAGCCGGATCGCGCGGCCGATGTCGCCGCGCATGCGGTAGAAGCGCGCGAGCGCGAGGTAGGGCTCGACGTCGCGTCGAGTCGAGCTCGACGCTCGCGACGAGCAGCTGCCTCGGCGCGCGTCGTGATCGCGGTCGAGCACCGCGAGCAGCGCCGCTCGCGTCGCGGCGTCGACGTCGCGCGGCGCGCGGGAGTCCGAGCGCCGGCGCAGCCAGCCGAGCACGGCGCTCAGCCGCCCCGGCCGTGTCGCGCGCCGGCTCGCGCGCGGCGCGCCGGCTCGGCTCGCGGTCGGTCGCGAGCGGCAGGTTGCGCAGCTGGTGGACCTCCGCCTCGAGCCCGCGCACGGTCTTGCGATAGCGCGCGCTCGATCAGCCGCGAGCGCAGTCCTAGCCACAGCCAGCCGGCGCCCGCGAGCGCGAAGCCCGCGCGCGAAGCGCCGCAGCAGCGCCTGCCAGAGCGGCATCTCGATCAGCGCCGAACAGGTAGGCGACGGCGACCGGTCGTCGCCGTTCTCGTGCCCGGAGCGCCAGCCACCCGACCAGCACGGCGGCGAGCAAGCGCCACCCCGATCCAGCGACGCACCCAGCGCATGTCCGGTCTCCGCGGCGGGCGAGCTGCGAGTCGGCGGTCTAGAGCCCTGCGGACGAAGACGGCGGGCGCCCCACGTCCACCATCTCCTTCAGCTCCTTTCCCACCTTGAAGAAGGGCGTCCGCTTGGCCGAGATGTGCACCGGCTCGCCGGTCTTCGGGTTCCGGCCCTCGCGCGCCTCGCGCACCTTCACCTGGAAGCTGCCGAAGCCGCGGATCTCGATCCGCTCGCCCTCGCGCAGCGCGCGTGGTCATCGAGTCGAAGATCGTGTTCACCACGATCTCGGTGTCCTTCTTCGAGATGTGCGGCGTCTTCTCGGCGACCGCCTCGATCAGTCCGCTCTTGGTCATCGAGCTACTCCCCCTCATCCGACCCGGAGACTCCTTCGGCCTTCCGGGCGAGCTTCTCGGCGAGGAGGTCGCCCAGCGTCGTCGCCTGCCGCGCCGACTGCTGAGCCGCCAGCTTCTTGAGCGACTCGCGCTGCTCGCGATCGGTGAGCGCGCGGATCGACAGCGAGATCTTCTGCTCGACCGGGTCGACGCGCGTGACGAGCGCCGTCACCTGCTGCCCGGGCTGCACCACCTCGGCCGGGTTGTCGACGCGCTCGGCGGCGAGCTCGGAGCTGTAGATCAGGCCCTCGATGCCCTCCTCGAGCTTCACGAACGCGCCGAAGTCGGCCACGTTCGTGACCGGGCCCGTCGACCTCGCTGCCGACCGGGTACTTGCGCTGCAGCTCGTTCCAGGGGTTCTCCTGGAGCTGCTTGATGCCGAGCGAGAACTTCTCGTTCTCCTTGTCGATCTTCAGCACCACCGCCTCGACGACGTCGCCCTTGTTGAACTTCTCGCACGGGTGCTTGATCTGCTCGGTCCACGAGATGTCGGAGACGTGCACGAGGCCGTCGATGCCCTCCTCGAGCCCGACGAAGACGCCGAAGTTGGTGACGTTGCGCGACCGCGCCCGACACGCGCGTGCCGACCGGGTACTTCTCCTCGATCAGCGCTCCACGGGTTCGGCTCGATCTGCTTCATGCCGAGCGAGATCTTGCGGTCGCGCTCGTCGACGTCGAGCACCATCGCCTCGACGGTGTCGCCGACGTTGACCACCTTCGACGGATGCTTGACGCGCTTGGTCCACGACATCTCGGAGACGTGGATCAGGCCCTCGATGCCCGGCTCGAGCTCGACGAACGCGCCGTAGTCGGCGAGCGAGACCACCGCGGCCCGCGACGCGCTTGCCGATCGGGTAGCGCATCGACGCGTCGATCCACGGATCGGGCTGGATCTGCTTCAGGCCGAGCGAGACGCGCTCGTTGTCGGAGTCGAACTTCAGCACCTTGACCTTGATCTCGTCGCCGACGTGGAACATCTCGCTCGGGTGGTTCACGCGGCCCCACGACATGTCGGTGACGTGGAGCAGGCCGTCGATGCCGCCGAGGTCGATGAACGCGCCGTAGTCGGTGAGGTTCTTGATCACGCCGTCGACGATCTGGCCCGGCGCCAGCGTCTCGAGCGTGGTCTCGCGCATCCGCTCGCGCTCGCTTCTCGAGCAGCGCGCGGCGCGACAGCACGATGTTCGCCGCGGCGCTTGTTGAACTTGATGATCTTGAACTGCAGCCGCTGGCCGACGATGTGCTCGAGGTTGCGCACCGGCCGCAGGTCGACCTGCGAGCCGGGCAGGAACGCCTTCACGCCGATGTCGACCGGCGAGGCCGCCCTTCACGCGCGGACAGCACCACGCCCTCGACCGCCTCGTCGGCCTTGTAGGCCTTGCTGATGTCGTCCCAGATCTTCAGGCGGTCGGCCTTCTCCTTCGAGAGCACGACGCCGGCCGTCTTCGCCCTCGGCCTCCTCGAGCAGCACGTCGACCTCGTCGCCGGGCGTGACGAGCACGGTGCCGTCCTCGTCCATGAACTCCCAGGACGCGACCAGGCCCTCGGACTTGAAGCCGATGTCGATCGACACGTGCTCGTCGTCGATCGCGAGCACGCTGCCGCTGCACGACCTCGCCTTCCTTCACGGAGCGGAGGCTCTTCTCGAACAGGTCAGCGAAGGATTCGGAATTGCTCATAGGCCTTGATCGGGATCTCCCTTGGAACGGTCGCCGCGCGTGCGCGCGACAGCGGATCGGTTTCGGTGGTCGGGATCGCCGGCGGCGCCGAGAACAGCGCGGATCGGGCCGCGGCGAGTAGCCGGTCCAACCTCTCGGCGTCGCCTGCCTCGAGCAGCGCGCGCGATCGCCTCGAGCTGCGCCCCGCGCGGCGCCAGCGGCGCCGCCAGCGCCTTGCGGTTGGCGGTCAGGATGTCGGCCCAGAGCTCGGGCGTCGCTGCGCGCGATCCGGGTGAAGTCCCGGAACCCGGCGCCGGCGAGCTCGGCCGCCGCGCCGGCGGCGCCGCGGCGAGCGCGCCCCGCGAACGCGAAGGCGAGCAGGTGCGGGCAGATGGCTCACCCAGGCGACCTCGGCGTCGTGCTGTGCGGCGGTCGCGCCGCACCACGCGCGCGCCGAGCGCCTCCCAGAACGCCACGACCGCGCGCCCGCGGCGGGTCAGCCGGCCTCGGTGACGATGCAGACGGCGCCCTCGAACAGGTCCGCGCGCGCGTGCGACATGCCGCGGCTGGTGGCTGCCCGCCATCGGGTGCGAGCCGACGTAGACGACAGCCCGGGCGGCAGGAGCCCCGGCAGCGTGTCGACGAGCGGCGCCTTCACGCTGCCGACGTCGGTGATGACACAGCCCGATGGCCTTCGCTCGCCCACCTGCTGATCTTCGCTCGCCTGCGGCTCGCAGCGCGACTTGCGCTCGCTGCGCGAGCTTCGCCTCGCGCAGCAGCTGGCGCACGGTCAGCCCATCGCCCGACCGGCGTCGCGAGCACGACGAGGTCGGCGCCGCGCGCCACCTCGGCGAGCGGCAGCATGCGGTCGACCGCGCCGCTCGCGAGCGCCTCCGCGCCGCGCGTCCGCGCTGCGCGTCGCGCCACGACCACTTCGCGCGACGCCGCGCGAGCGCGCCGCGAGCGCGACCGAGCCGCCGAGCAGCCCGAGTCCGATCACCGCGACGCGCTCGAAGCGGCTTCATCGACCTTGCCTCGAGCATGCCGGCGCCAGCGTCTTCACGAGCCGCTCGTTCTCCTCGGGCAGGCCGATCGTGATGCGGATGCAGTCGGGCATGCCGAAGCCGGCGAGCGGGCGCACGATCACGCCCTCGCGCTGGAGCCGCGTCGATAGATGCCCGTCGCCCGCGCGCGCGAGCAGGAAGTTCGCGTCGGTCGGCCACGACCTCGACGCCGAGCGCGCGCAGCTCGCGCGTGCAGGTAGTCGATGCCCTCGGCGTTCACGCGCCGCGATGCGCTCGCGCGTGCGCGTCGTCGTCGAGCGCCGCGACCGCCGCGGCCTGCGGCGAGCGCGGTTCACGTTGAACGGGTGGCGCGCGCGGTTCAGGTAGTCGGCCAGCTCCGCGATCGCAGACGCCGTAGCCGACGCGCAGCCCGGCGAGCCCGTAGATCTTCGAGAACGTGCGCATCACGATCGTGCCCGGGCCGGCGCGCGACCCAGGCGAGCGCGTCGGGAAGTCGGGCCGGCGCGCGAACTCGCGGTAGGCCTCGTCGACGACGAGCACGAGCTCGGCGGGCAGCGACGCGACGAAGCGCGTCGAACGCCGCCGCCCGACGCTCGTGCCGGTCGGGTTGTTCGGATTGCACACGAACACCAGCGCGCGTGCGCGGCGTGATCGCGCGCGCGCATCGCGGCGAGGTCGTGCACGAGCGCGCCGTCGAGCGGCACCGTCACCGGGCGTCGCGCCCATGCCCTGCACCACGATCGGGTACATCGCGAACGACGGCCAGGCGAACACCGCCTCGTCGCCCGGCGCCGAGGAACGCCTTCGCGAGCAGCTCGAGGATCTCGTCGGCGCCGCAGCCAGACACGAGCTGCGCCTCCGCGATCGCGAGCTTCTTCGCGCAGCGCGGCGCGCAGGTCGAAGCACGCGCCGTCGGGATAGCGGTGCACGCCGTCGCGAGCGCGTCGCGCACCGCCGCGACCGCGCGCGGCGACGGACCGATCGGGCTCTCGTTCGAGGCCAGCTTGATCGCGCCCTCGATGCCGAGCTCGCGCTCGAGCTCCTCGGGCGGCTTGCCGGGCTCGTACGGCGCGAGCTCGCGGATGTGGGGCTTCACGATGCGTCTCGAGCGCCATCTCATCACCTCCGACGCGCGCTCGGCGCTGCGCGGGAACGAGCCGAGCACGCGCGTCGAGTAGGCGCACGACGCGCCGCCGCCTCGAGCGCGCGGTGCACCGCCGCCTCGCGAGCGGTGCCCCTCGCAATCGATGAAGAACAGGTACTCCCACGGCTTCCCCTTGATCGGGCGGAGCTGGATCGACGGTGAGGTTGACCGCCTGCGCGCGCGAACGGCTCGATCAGCCGGAACAGCGCTCCGGCCTCGTCGCGGCGGATCGTGAACACGACCGAGGTCAGGATCGCGGCCGCTCGGCGGGGCGGTTCGCCCGATCACGACGAAGCGCGTGCTGTTGTCGCGGCGGTCCTCGATCGCGCGCCGCGACCGACGTCGAGGCCGTACACCTCGGCCGAGAGCAGCGACCCGATCGCCGCGCACGCCGGGTCCTCGGCCGCGCGCTGCGCGCGCGCGACGGCCGTGCTCGCCATCTCGATCGCGCTCGACGCCCGGCAGGTGCTGATCGAGCCAGCGGCGGCACTGCGCGAGCGGCTGCGGGTGCGAGATCACGCGTCGCACGTCCGTCCAGCCGGCCGCTGCGCGAGGCAGCGCCTGCGAGATGCCGCAGCACGCGCTCGGCGCACACGTGACCGTCGCGCTCGCCGAACGCGTCGAGCGTCTGCGTGACCACGCCCTCGGTGGTGTTCTCGACCGGGAACGATCGCCGAGCTCGCGCGTGCCCCGACTCGACCGCCGCGAACACGTCGGAGATGCGTCGAGCGCCGCACAGGCTCGCGAGCGCGCCGAAGTGCTCGCGCGCGGCCTGGTGCGAGAACGTGCCCTCGGGCCCGAGGTACGCGACGCGGATCGCTCCTCGAGCGAGCGCGTGGCCGAGATGATCTCGCGGAACACCGGCGCGAGCGCCGCGCGACGGGAACGGGCCCGGGTTGCTCGGCGCGCAGCCGCTCGACGATCCGCCGCTCGCGCGTCGGCTCGTAGACCGCGGTGCCCTCCGCCTGCTTCGCGCGCGCCGACCTGCCGCGACCAGCTCCGCGCGCTCGTTCAGCCGCGCGAGGATCGCGTCGTCGACGCGCGTCGATGCGCGCGCGCAGACGCTCGATCTCGCTCCGGGAGGCACCCCGGTCGCGCGGCGGGTCGATCCGATTCCGGCACGTGGACATGGAGAAAACGCGCTAACCCCTTGAAAAATCAGGGCGCAGAGTAATGGACCCGACCGGGCGCCGCAAACGCGCGCGGCCCGATTTCCGTTGCATCTCGGCAGGTTACCGTGCCGACCCGCAGCCCGGAGCCTCGCCCTCCGCGGGGCGGCGATGCAACCTCGCGAATCCACAGACCTCTGCCCGTCAAGCGCGCGCCGGCGAGCCGGGTCGATAAGCGCAGCAGCGTGGTGGGCACCGTGAGCACAGACGACCAGGCACCGCTTCCGAGGCAACGCGCGGGGAGCGGCCTCCCGTGGAGCGGTCTGGCTTCGAAGCTGATCCTGTTCGTATTCGCGTCGACGTTCATCACCGCGACGATCGTGTCGTGGATCTCGATCCAGTCCACGAGCGGCTCGCTGCGCAGCATGATCGAGCGGCCTCTACCCGCTCACTCGCTCGACCACGCGGCGCAGCGCGTGGCGCCGTGGGTAAACGAGGTGCGGCTGCAGCTCGCGTACGCCGGCAACACCGCCGCGGCGGTGCAGCCCGTCGCTCTCGAGTCGGCCCGCGAGCGCACATCCGCTCGATGGTCTCGTGCTCTACAGCGCGGCGGTGCGCGCCGGAGGCGCTGGGGCGCCGCGCCCGACGAGGCGCGCGCCGCGCGCTCCGGTCGCCGGATCGCATCGCGCCGCTGCGGCTCGCTTCGGGCGACTGGGCGCTCGCGGTCGCGCCGGCGTCGCCGACACCGAGCGGCACCGAGCTGGTCGGGCATCGTCTCGCTCGCGCGGCTCGTCACCGCTGCTCGAGCTCGAGCTGCCGAGCGACGACACCGTGCTCGCGCTCGATCGACGGCGCGGGCCGCGTGCATCGTCGCGCGCGGGCAAGCTGCCCGGCGGCGCGCGCCGTCGACCAGCTCGAGATGAACCGCTGCACTCGCGCGGCGGCGCTGCGCGAGACCGAGCCTGCGCGGCGAGCACGTGATCGCGCGCCTCGCAGCGCATCGCGCTGCTTCGACTGGAACGTCGCGATCGTCGACGCCGTTCGAGACCGCCTACGCGCCGGTGTTCTCGGTGGTGACGCGCGTGTTCGCGATCGACCTGTGCATCATCCTCGCGTTCAGCTTCCTCGCCTACCGCATCACCGCTCGCGTCGTGCGCCCGATCGCGCATCTGTCGGAGGCGGTGCGCCGCGTGATGCGCAGGCCACGCCGAGCTCGAGATCCCCGAGGTGTCGCTCGCGCGACGAGATCGGCGCTGCTCACGCGCACCTTCAACGACATGATCCAGCAGCAGCGCGCGCAGCGCGAGGAGATCGAGGAGACCAACCGCAGCCTCAAGGACCGCAACCACCGCCTGCAGCAGGCGAACGAGGTGCTGAACCAGCTCTCGATCACCGACGGCCTCACGCAAGCTGCACAACCACCGCTTCTTCCAGGACCAGCTCACGCGCGAGATCCGGCGCGTCGAGCGCACGCAGGAGCCGCTCTCGATGCTCGCTGATCGACATCGACGACTTCAAGCGGCTGAACGACCGGCTCGGCCACGCCGCGGGCGACGAGATCCTCGATGCGCATCGCGCAGACATCCTGAACGGCGCCGTGCGCGGCAGCGACCTGTGCGCGCGCTACGGCGGCGAGGAGTTCGTGATCCTCGCGCCCGGCACCGACACGCAGGGCGCCTACCTGCTCGCCGAGAAGGTGCGCACCGCGATCGCCGAGTCAGTCGTTCATCGTCGACGACTCGCTGCGGCCGACTGCGCGTCACCGTGTCGGTCGGCGTCGCCGCGTTCAACGGGCAACCGCAAGCGCTTCTTCCGAGCAAGGCCGACCAGGCGCTCTACCGCGCCAAGGCCGACGGCAAGAACTGCGTGGTCGTCGACGACGAGGACGACGTGCCCGCGAGCGAGCCGATCGGTCACCGCCTGAGCTGCGCCGCGCCGTGCCGCTAGCGCCGCGCACCGCGCGCATGCACGCTGCCGCGCGTGACCGTCGTGATCGGACCTGCCGGGCGGGATCGGCTCGGGCAAGAGCACCGTGGCGCGCATGTTCGCGCGAGCTCGGCGCCGACCGTGATCGACGCCGACGCGATCGTGCACGAGCTGCAGGCGCCGGGCATGCCGATGGTGGCCGGAGCTCGCGGCGGCGTTCGGCCCCGGGATCCTCGACGCGCCGACGGCGCGCTCGACCGCAAGGCGCTCGGCGCGATCGTGTTCGCGGACGAGACCGCGCGCGCTGCGCCTCAGCGCGCATCGTGCACCCGCAGGTCGGCGCCGAGTTCGCGCGCGGCTCGCCGCGGCGCTCGCGCAGCGCAGGCGCCGCTCGTCGTGCTCGACATCCCGCTGCTGCTCGAGGGCCGCGCGTCGGGCAACGGCAGCGCAGCCGCGCGCAGCGTCGGACGACGACGGTGCGTGGTCATGGGTGCCCGGGCGGTGCAGATCGAGCGGCAGATCGCGCGCGACGGCTGCACGCGCGCGGACGCGCGAGCAGCGCGTGCGCGCGCAGCTCCCGCTCGACGAGCAAGCGCGAGCTCGCCGATCACGTGATCGACAACTAGCGGCTCGCTCGCCGACACCGAGCGCCAGGTGCGCGCCCTGTGCGACGCGGCTCAGCGCAGCGGGCGCCTGAGCTCCGCCACGAACGCGCCCGCGACTTCGACCGGCGTCCTCGCGCGATCTCGCGCGCTCGATCGCGATCGATCAGCGCGCGCTGCCGACCACGACGCCGTCAGCGAACGACGCGATCGCGCGCGGCCTGCTCGGGCGTCGAGACGCCGAAGCCCGACGCAGACCGGCACGTCGGAGACCGCGCGCACGCGCGCGCACGCTCGCTCTCGAGCGCGTCGGCAAGCGCGCGCGCGCGCCGGTCGTACCCGGTGAGCGACACGAAGTAGAGGAAGCCGGCGCGTGCGCTTGCGCGAGCATGCGCGAGCCGCTCCGGCCGCGTGGTCGGCGCGGCGAGCAGGATCGCGGTCGACGCCGCGCGCGCCGCAGCGCGCGTGCAGCGACTCGCCCTCCTCGGGCGGCAGGTCGACCGACGATCAGGCCGTCGACGCCGCACGCGCGGCCGCCGCCTCCGCGAAGTCCCGCTCGCCCATCGCGAGAACGTTGTTCGCATAGCCCATCAGCACGATCGGCACGTCGACGCTTCGCGCGCAGCCGCTCGACCAGCTGCAGCACCTTGCGCAGCGACGCGCGCCGCGCGGCAGCGCGCGCTCGCTCGCGCGCTGGATCGTCGGACCCTCGGCCATCGGGTCCGAGAACGGCACGCCGAGCTCGATCACGTCGGCGCCCGCCGAGCGCGAGCGCGGGCAGCAGCAGCTCGGTGGTGGCGAGGTCGGGATCGCCCGCGGTCACGAACGGGATCAGCGCCTTCTCGCCGCGCGCAGCTGGCCGGAAGCGGTCGCGCGATCCGGCTCGATTGCGCGCCTCCGGCGCTTCGCCAGCCCAGCATCGCGCACCTGCGGCGCGTCCTTGTCGCCGCGCCCGGAGAGATTCACGATCACGATCGCAGCGCGTCGCAGAGCTCGGCGCGAGCCGCCGGGCGCGCGCGATCGCGTGCGCGCGACTCGAGCGCCGGGATGATGCCCTCGGTGCGCGACAGGTAGAGGAACGCGTCGAGCGCCTCCGCGTCGGTCGCCGCGACGTACTCGGCGCGGCCGCTGTCGCGCAGAGGGCGTGCTCGGGACCGACGCCCGGGTAGTCGAGCCCGGCCGAGATCGAGTGCGCCGGGAAGATCTGCCCGTCGTCGTCGCGGCAGCACGAGCGTCTTCATGCCGTGCAGCACGCCGGGCACGCCCGCGGCGAGCGCGGCGCCGTGGCGTGCCGCTGGTCGAGCCCCTCGCCGGCCGCCTCGACGCCGATCAGCGCACGCCCGGCGTCGTCGAGGAACGGATGGAAGAGCCCGATCGCGTTCGAGCCGCCGCCGACGCACGCGACGAGCGCGTCGGGCAGCCGCCCGTCGCCGCGAGGATCTGCGCGCGCGCCTCGATCGCCGATCACGCGCTGGAAGTCGCGCACGATCGTCGGGATACGGGTGCGGTCCCATCACCGAGCCGATGCAGTAGTAGGTCGTCGCGACGTTGGTGACCCAGTCGCGCAGCGCCTCGTTGATGGCGTCCTTGAGCGTCTGCGAGCCGCTCGTCGACCGGGATCGACCTCGGCGCCGAGCAGCTCCATCGCGGAAGACGTTGAGCGCCTGGCGCGCGACGTCCTCGGCGCCCATGTAGACGCTCGCAGCGCAGGCCGAACAGCGCCGCACGCGGTCGCGGTCGCGACGCCGTGCTGGCCGGCGCCGGTCTCGGCGATCACGCGCGGCTTGCCCATGTGCTTCGCGAGCAGGCACTGGCCGAGCACGTTGTTGATCTTGTGCGCGCCGGTGTGCGCGAGGTCCTCGCGCTTGAGGCAGATCTGCCGCGCCGCCGAGCTGCTCGGTCATCGCGCCGCGCGAAGAACAGCGGCGTCGTGCGCGGCCCGCGTAGCTCGCGAGCAGCTCCGTCGAGCTCCGCGCGAACGCCGGCGTCGCGCGTGAGGCCGCGGATACGCCTCGGTCAGCTCGTCGAGTGCGGCGCGTCCAGCGTCTCGGGCACATAGCGCCCGCCGTACGTCGCCGAAGCAGCCGCTGCGCGTCGGCGCGGCTCGTGAACGGGTCGGTCGGCGGTCATTTGCCTTTTCGGGCTCAGGTTCAGCGCTCGGCCGCGCACCTGCTGACGAAGCGCGCCATCTTCTCCGGCGTCCTTGCGGTGCGCCGCGCCTCTCGACGCCGGTGGCGACGTCGACGCCCCAGCGGCGGCAGGTCGCCGAGGTCGGCGAGCGCGTCCGCGACACGTTGTCGGAGTCGAGCCCGCCGCGCGAGGATCACGTCGTAGCCGCTCTCGATCAGCTCGCGCGCGTCTGACCACTTCCACGGCTTGCCGCGGCCGCCGCCCTCGGTCGGGTGGTCGAGCAGGAGCATCGTGCCCGGGTACTGCTCGGCGCGCCTCGAGCGTCGGCGCCGCGGATCGCCTTGATCACGGGCAGATCGACCGACTCGACCTGCTCCTCAGTCTCGCTCGCCGTGGAACTGCAGCGCGGTCGAGATCGACGCGGCGCAGCGCACGCGCTCGATCTCCTCGTGCTCGGCGTTCTGGAATACGCCGACCAGCTCGACGCGGCCCGCGACGCGCTCCGCGATCGTCGCCGCGCGTCCCGAGGTCGAGGACAGCGCGGCGAGCTCGGGCACGAAGTTCAGCCCGAGCAGATCCGGCGCCCGCCGTCGATCGCGCTCTCGGCGTCGTCCGGGTGGATGATCCCGCAGATCTTGATGCGAACGTTCACGATCGACTCTCCGCAGGCTCGCCATGCGCCGCGCGACATCGGCGCTACGCGCATGCAGCGACTCGCCGACCAGAGAACGCGTGCGCGCCGGCGGCTGCGAGCCGCGTCATGTCGCGCGCGTGAAGATGCCGCTTTCCGCGACCACGACGGCACCCCTCCGGCACGCGCGGCGCGAGCGCGCTCCGTGACGCCGAGATCGGTCTCGAACGTGCGCAGGTCGCGATTGTTGATGCCGATCAGCGCGCGCCCGACGCCAGCGCCGTGTCGAGCTCGTCGCTCGTCGTGCACCTCGACCAGGCGCGTCGAGGCCGAGCGCCTCCGCGCGCGCGCGCAGCGCGCAGCACGGCTCGCCGGCGCGAGCGCGCGCGGCGATCAGCAGCACGGCGTCGGCGCCCGCGACGCGCGCGCCTCGTCGACCTGATAGGGCATCGATCGACGAAATCCTTGCGCAAGAGCGGCACGCGACACGGCGCTGCGCCTGGCGCCGAGAAGTCGAGATGGCCGCCGAGTAGCGACTCGTCCGTGAGCACCGAGATCGCCGCCGCGCCGCCCTCCGCGTAGGCCGTCGCGCACGGCGACGGATCGAAGTCCGCGCGGATCTCGCCGCGCGCTCGGCGAACGGCGCTTCAGCTCGGCGATCACGCGCGGCTCCGCCCGCGCGCGCGACCGCGCGAATCGCGCAGCGGCGGCTGCGCTGCCGCGGCGCGCCAGCCGTCGCGCTGCGCTCGCGCGACCTCGGCGCTCGCCGCGCGGTGCGCGCGGCACGCGCTCGCGCGTTCGTGCTCGCGGATCTCGGTCGAGCATCGACGGCCACGCCTGCGCTCGCGGTGCGCGCTAGCGTCGCTCACGCAGCGCCGGAGCTTCGCGCGCGCGCGCCCGAGTCGAGGCTCGCGCGCGCGAGCGCGAGCCCCTGCCGAGGTCGCGCGCCGCGCCGGCGACCCAGAGCGCCGCCGCCGCGTTCAGCGAGCACGATGTCGCGCCGCGGCCGCGCCTCGCCGTCGAGCACCGCGCGCGCGATCGCCGCGTTCTCGGCGGCGTCGCCGCCGCGCAGCGTCCTCGGGCTGCGCGCGTCGAGATGCCGAGCGCGTCCGCGGATCGATCGCGAGCTCGCGCACCGCGCGTCCGCTCGAGCCAGCCGCGCGCGGTGGGTCGCGGTGGTGGTGATCTCGTCGAGCCGTCGCCGCCGTGCACCACCAGCGCGCGCTCGCGAGCCGAGCTGCGCCGAGCGCCGCCGCCAGCGTCGCGACCAGCGCCGCGATCGTAGACGCCGACCAGCTGGAGCCGCACGCCGACGCGGGTTCAGCAGCGGGCCCATGCAGTTCATCAGCGTGCGGATGCCGAGCGCCTGCGCGCACCGGCGCGACGTGGCGCATCGCGGGATGCGCGACGCGCGCGAAGAACGGCGCGATGCCGATCTCGACCAGCAGCGCGCCGACGCCGCCACGTCGAGCTCGACCGTCACGCCGAGCGCCTCGAGCACGTCGATGCTGCCCGGACGGCTCGACGCGGCGCGGTTGCCGTGCTTCGCGACCGGCACGCCCGCGCCCGCCACCACGAGCGCCGCCGCGGTCGAGATGTTGAAGGTGCCGGCGCCGTCGCCGCCGGTGCCGCAGGTGTCGATCGTGCGCGGATCGGGCACGGACGCGGCACGCGGCCGCGCGCAGCGCGCGCGCCGCCGCCGACGATCTCGCCGGCCGTCTCGCCCTTGGTGCGCAGCGCCGACCAGCAGCGCCGCGATCTGCGACCGGCGCTCGCCTCGCCGTCGGTGATCTCGCCGAACGCGGCCTCGAGCAGCGCCGCGCGGCAGCTCGCGCCACCGCGGCGCCGATCGCGTCGCGACCGCAGCGCACGCTCACGCGGCGCTCGTGCCGCGCGACGCGCGAGGAAGTTGCCGCAGCAGCTGCTTGCCGCTCGCGGTCAGGATCGACTCGGGGTGGAACTGCACGCCCTCGATCGGCAGCGTCGCGGTGGCGCACGCGCCATGATCTCGCCGTCCGGCGGTGCGCGCCAGATCACCGGAGCTCGGCGGGCACGACGACTCCGGTCGATCACCAGCGAGTGGTAGCGCGGTCGCCTCGAACGGCGATCGCGATGCCCGCGAACAGCGCCGTCGCCGTCGTGCTCGATCGCCGACACCTTGCCGTGCATGATCGACGCGCGCGCACGATCCGGCCGCCGAACGCGGCGCCGATCGCCTGGTGGCCGAGGCAGACGCCGAGCAGCGGCGACGCCGGCTCGGCGCACGCGCGCACGATCGTCGAGCGAGATGCCGGCGGCCGTCGGCGTCGCCCGGGCCCGGCGAGATCACGATCGCCTGCCGGCGCCGCGCGAGCAGCGCCGTCGGCGGCCGATCGCGTCGTTGCGCACCACCGTCGACCTGCGGCGCCCAGCTCGCGCCAGGTACTGCACCAGGTTGTAGGTGAAGGAGTCGTAGTTGTCGATCATCGCGAGGCGCATGGCGCTCTCTCAGTCGACCCCCTCGCGCGCCAGGTCGATCGCCTCGATCAGCGCGCGCGCCCTTGTTGACGCGTCTCCTCGTACTCGCGCTGTCGGGATCCGAGTCGGCCACGACGCCCGCGCCGGCGCGCAGGAAGATCTCGCCGTCCTTCACCAGGCATGCGTGCGGATCGCGATCGCGGTGTCGAGGTTGCCGGAGTAGTCGACGTAGCCGACGCAGCCGCCGTACGGGCCGCGCCGCGTGCGTCTCGAGCTCGTCGATGATCTCCATCGCGCGGACCTTCGGCGCGCCCGACAGCGTGCCGGCCGGGAACGTCGCGCGCAGCACGTCGAGCCAGTCGAGCCCGGCGGCGCAGCGCGCCTCGCACGTTCGAGACGAGGTGCATGACGTGCGAGTAGCGCTCGACGCTCATCGTAGCTCGGTCGACGCGCACCGGTGCCGATCTCGGCGACGCGGCCGACGTCGTTGCGGCCGAGATCGACCAGCATCACGTGCTCGGCGCGCTCCTTCGGGATCCGCCAGCAGCTCGGCCTCCGAGCGCGCCGGTCCTCCTCAGGCGTGCGGCCGCGCGACGCGTGCCCGCGATCGGCGCACGTCGATGCGGCCGTCCTCGAGCCGCACGAGGATCTCCGGCGACGACCCGATCAGCACCGGCCCCTCGCAGCGCAGGAAGAAGAGATAGGGGCTCGGGTTGATCACGCGCAGGTGGCGGTAGATCGTGAACGGATCGACCTGGGCGGGATGCGGAACTGCTGCGAGAGCACCACCTGGAAGATGTCGCCCGCCTCCGATGTAGCTCCTTGCGCGCGCTTCACCATCTCGTGGAACGCCTCGCGCGTGACGCTGCGACGCACGTCCATCGGCGCGCGCACCGCGCGCAGCGCGCGGCTCGGCCGCGCAGCGGCTCGCGCAGCCGGCGCCACCGCGTCGAGCGCCGCGCGGCGACCTCCTCGCGATAGGCGCGACCGAGATCGGTGTCGCCGTCCGCACCGCGGACGCTGCCACGATCAGCGGCCGTCTGTGGCGCACGTTGTCGTACACGACCGACGATCGTCTCCGGCAGCACGAACCAGAGGTCGGGCATACCCAGTCTCGTCGGGGTTCGCGTCAGGGCACGCGCTCGACGAAGCGCACCCAGTCGTAGCTCGACCGAGTGCCCACCGCGCCGCCGAGGAACGCGCGGCAGGCTGTACCCTGCGAGCGTCACCGGTCGCAGCGCCACGAGCTTCGCGCGCAGGATCTCGAGCGGATCGCCTCGGCGCGCGCAGCCGCTCGACGCTGCAGCCGTCCTCGCTCCACTCGACGTCGCGACCGCGGGCGCGGGAAGATCGCGCGGGCGCCGGTGCCGATGAAGCTGAAGCGGCCCCACTTCTCGCCGCCCTCGACCGACTCGAGCAGGAGAGCCTGTGTGCGCCGTCGTCGAGCCGGCGGAACGGCGAGCAGCGGCGTGTCCGTGTCGCGCGAGGATCTCGCGCACCACCGGCACCCAGTTCCCTCCGCTTGGCGAGCTCCTCGAAGGATTCCTGGGACGGGCGAGCACGGTGCAGACTCTGAGCGGGCGGTCGGGCCCCGTAGGCGGTGGAGGCGCGAAAGCGGCGCCGGTTCGGACAGCTTACCAGAGCGTCTACATGCCGTCAAGCAAGCTAGGGCCGCTCGTGCGGCGGCTCGCCGCCGAGCCCGATGCAGTCGGTACGACCAGCTTCGCGTCGACGCCGCGCTTGCGGGTCCTCGCTCGAGCTCGACGCCGAGCGCCCAGCAGTCGCACGCGACGGTACTCGACGAGCCCCTGGTTCGCGAGCGCGCGGTTGCCCTCGATCGAGTAGGCGACGCCGTAGCTCACGCTCCAGCGCGCCGTGAGATCGACGAGCGCCCGCCGCGCATCCTGGTTGATGTGATCGCACGTCGGTGTGCTGGCCGAACCGCTCGCCGGACCGGAAGTCCTCGAACACGAGCGGGATCCGGCGCGCCCAGCGATAGCCGCCGTTGAACTGACAGGCCCGGCGTGAGTTCCAGCGCGCTCGAACGAAGCCCTCGTCGAGAGTGCGCCGCGTTCGGGATCGAAGTCGGCGTGAAAGCCCAGGTCGAGGCTGTTCGAGCGGGAAACGCGCGGCCGTCGACGATCAGCGCGTCGAACTGCGGTGGTCTCGCGTCGTAGGAGGCCGAGCAGCGTGAAATCGGCGAGCAGCGCCTCGTGCCGTTCGCGCGCGTTCCCGTAGAGGCGGTTGCCGAAGCCGGCCGTCGCGCGGCTCGCGCGCGCGATCCGGTCGGCGTCGTCGCGCGTGACCGAGTCGAGGTCGAGCGCGCGGATCCGGTCGAGCGGCACCGCGGTCGCGGGCACGAACAGCGCGTTGCGCTCCTGCGAGCGCGTGTAGGCGAGCGCATAGCCCGCGCGCGGCTCGAGCACGTGCACGAAGCTCGCGAACTCACTGGCGCAGGCGCGTCGATTCAGGTCGACGCGCGCGTGGTCGCGAGCCGCGCTCGCGGAAGTCGCGCACCGCGAGTCGTAGAGCGTCTCGTGCCAGCCGACCTCGGGCACGAGCGAGACGCCGCGCCACGTCGAGCGGCACTGCGAGCCGCGGCTGGAGCATGCAGCCGGTGACCGCGATCGGTGAGCGGCTCGCCTCCTCCTCGAACCGCCGTCGCCCCTGCCGCCGAGACGCGCGAAGTCGTCGCCGATGGGGATCGGGCAGCGGACCGCAGCTCGCTGCGCGTCGGGCACGCGGCGATCGGATCGGGCAGGCGCGTCGACGCCGGTGTCGAGGAACCGGCGCGCGCCGACCAGCGCGGTCGGCAGCACGTGCTCGGCGCGGCTGCGCGCCTCGAACCAGGTGTACTCGACGTCGAGCGACGGCAGCGAGGAACGGCAGCCCCGGGACACCCGCCCGGCAGCGTCGACGCGCTCGCGGTCGGCCAGCGCTGGAGCAGGAAGCGGTCGCGATCGAGGTCGTCAGGGCTCTGGAGGTCGTCGACGTAGGTGGCCCCGACGCGTCGCGTCGGTCGCGCCCGATCGGTCCGACCGAGCGCGAGAGCACGCGCCTCCGACTCGAGGAAGCGGTCGGCGCGGTGCGCCTCGAGCTCGCGAAAGTCGAACGGCACCTCGTTGTCGGAGGCGAAGCGGTAGTTGGTCTCGAAGCGCAGATCAGCCGGCAGCGACCAGTCGTGCACGCCGCGCGTGCTCCAGCGGTCGCGGCCGAACGGCTCCGCGCCGGCGTATTCGGATCGATCTTCAGGTCGTGGTAGTAGGCGGTGATCATCTCGCCCTCGGTGTCGCTCGCCCGAGCGTAGCCGAACGCGCAGCCGCGCCGCGCCGCGGACCCGCGCTCGACCGAATAGCGCGGCGTCAGCACGAGGCCGGCCTCGGGTCGGATCGCCCAGAAGAACGGCAGACCGAGCTCGAAGCCGTGGAAGCTGCCGAGCGAGAACTCGGGGAACAGGAGGCCCGTCTGCCGCTCGGTCTTGACGGGAAAGACCATCCACGGAGATCTGCGCCAGCGGCACGCCGAACACGTCGAACGTGGTGTTGCGCGCGACCGCATAGCCCTCGACCTCGATCTCCGCCTCCTCCGAGCCAGCACCCAGGGTCGGTGCTCGTCGTGTCGGTCCGGGACAGCGGCGAGGTGGGTGAAGCAGCCCCTCGCCGTGAACGAGCAGGTCCGCGGCGCCAGTCTTCGGCGATCTCCGCCGCGCTCGCGCGGAAGCGCCCGACGTCTGCGGCCTCGAGTCGCGCGCCGTGCAGCGTGCCCTGGATCGTCTCGATCTCGAACTCGACGAAGTCGGCGGTGACGACGTCGCCGCCGTCTTCGAGCTGGACCGACCCGCTCGCCAGGCCCGCGCCGGTCTTGCGGTTGAACGCGACCCAGTCGGCCTTCAGCGTGCGGCCCGACTGGCTGATCACCACGTTGCCGCGCCCGATGTAGAGCTCGCGCTCGATGTCGTAGTGCAGCGAGTCTGCGGTGAGCTCGAACGGCTCCTGGCCCAGGCGCTCGGACAGCTCTGGACGGTGTCGGCGGCGGCCGCGCGCGCGAGCAGGACGGCGAGAGCCGCGATCCACAGGCGGGCCGAGCGGCGGCATGCGCGGGGCACCTACACGAAGCGGCGCCGATTTCGCCTCGCAGCGCGCCGGTGTTTCGGCCTACTGGCTCGCGGAATCGAGTGAAGCCGCTCAGGGCTTCGCAGTCGGGAATGTGACAGCACGTCGTCTTCGAGCGTCACGAGCTTTGCGGTCGAAGAGCTGGTGCAGCGCGCGGTGCACCTCGAGCATCGACAGGCCCGCGGCCGCGGCGATCTCGCGCAGCTTCTGCGTCGACCCGCATCCCGACGCTGGTTCTCCGCGACGCCGAGGCGCAGGAGCGAGCGCACCACCGGACCGCATCAGGTCGTCGACCCCGAGCGCGGCGAGCCGGCGCTCGGCCTCGACCAGGCGGCGCGACCAGTACGCGGATCATCCGGATCGCGATCACCGGCTCCTCGAGACGCATCGCCTTCGAGCGTCTCGCGGTCCGAGCGCGATCAGCCGGGTCGTGTTGACCGCGACCGCGCGCGCAGCTGCGCAGCTCGCCCGCGACGAGGCCGCGAGCCGCCGAAGAAGTCCCCGGGTCCGAGCCGCGCCACCACGCGCTCCTTGCGCGCGGTCTCGCGCACCAGCTCGACCTCGCCCGCCTGGATCACGTAGAGCTGGTCGCTCGGATCGCCCTCGTCGAAGACCACCTCGCCGGGCGAGAGCGTGCGCTGGTAGTAGCGCCGCACCTTGACGCCGGTGAGCTCCTCGGGGCGGGCCGCCTGGGACACGACTCGATTTCGACCGGCTGGTCGGGCCGGCTTGAGGCCGAGCTGCCGGCCCGCGCCGAGTCGCCCGGCCCGCCCTACGAGCCGAGCAGCGGCACGATCCGCTGCTCGATCTCCGAGGCGGTCGAGAGCCCCACGGTCACCGAGTCGATCGTGCCGTCGGGCGCGATCACCACGGTGGCCGGAAACCCGCTGATGTCGTAGCGCCGCGCGAGGTCCTCGTCGCCTCCGACCAGCAGCGCTGATATTCGGCTTCCGCCGAGTTCTCTGCCCCAGGCGCGCACTCTCGGCGGCGCTCGCGCCCCCACCTCGATGCCGAGCACGACGAGCTTCTCGGCGTCGCGTAGGCTTCCCAGACCTGGTTGAGCTCGGGCGGCTGCAACGCACGGCTCGCACCACGGTGGCGAAGAAGTCGATCACCACGGTGCGCCCGCGCAGATCGGAGAGCCGCACCGGTGCGCCCGTCGAGGTCCGGAGTGTGCGAAGTCGGGCGCGGGCTGGTGCGGCTTCCCCGCCGAGCACCCGGCCAGCGCGACCGCGAGACCCGGCCCATGCCAACGCGCTCGTGCACGGCGATCATTGCAGCGCGCGCTCCGCGGCCGCGATGAAGTCGTTCATGAACGCCATCGGACCATTCAGCGCGGTGAACCGGGTTGATCACGAGCAGGAAGCCCGACGCCCACGAGCACGAGGCCGGAGCCGACCTCGAGCGCGGAAGTGCCGCTTCACGCGCGCGAACACGTGGAAGAACCGCTCGATGCCCAGCCTGCGACCAGAAACGGCACGGCGAGCCCGGCCGAGTAGACGAGCAGCAGGCCCATGCCGTGGAGCAATCGTCTCGCGCGCGCCGGCGAGCGTCAGGATTGCGGCCGAGGATCGGTCCGATGCACGGCGACCAGCCGAAGCGCGAAGCCCGCCCACGAGCGCCGCGCTCGCGAAGCTCGCTGGTTCACGTCAGAACGAGAACCGCGTGTCGCGGTACGAGCGCGGATCGGCGCGACGCCCGGTCAGGTGCAGTCCGAGCACGCAGGATGAACACGCCCGCGATCTGGCTGATCCTGATCTCGAACGCCGAACAGCCCGAGCCGCCACGGTGCGCACGACGCGGCCCACCGCGACCGCGGCCGATCCCGAGCACGACGAAGACGAGCGTGAATCCGGCGACGAAGCCAGAGACAGGCGCGCATCACGCGCCGCGCAGCACCGCGTCGCGAATTGCACCCTCGCGCAGCTCGTCGGAGCGAGAGGCCCGAGACCGAGCGAGAGGTAGGCGGGCAGGAGCGGCAGCACGCAGGGCGAGAGCAGCGGAGAGCAGCCCCGCGACAAACGCGAGGAAGACGTCGGGACGGACTTCGGACGCCATCGCGTGAGCAAAGCACCCCGGGTCCCGCGTGCCAGCCGTGGTCTTCGCTCGTACGCTTCGGCTCGCTGCGCGAACTTGCTGCTGGCGCTCGCTCGCCTTCGGCTCGGCGCCGGCTGCGCCGGGCGCCCTGGATCCGACCGTCGAAGACGGGCTCGGATCAGCTCAGTAGTCGGACGCCTGGAACGCCGCGTCCGGAGGCGGCGAAACGGCCGCCGGCGAACCGGCTGCCGCCTGCTGGACTTGCGCGGTACTGCGGATCGCGTCCAGAACTGATGACCGCGCTCCATCCGGATGTGATCGGGTGTGACGACGTAGTCGCCGCGCACCGCGGGCGTCACGACTGCGTCGAGCACCTGACGTATCGCCGCCCGACGAAAGTCCCGATGCCGCGCCGCCGATGAACAGGCCGAGTCCGGCATAGACGAGCTTCGCCGGGCCGTAGAGCAGCGTGCCTCACGGGCCGCGACCGCCCTGATGCCGCCCTCGTTCGGCAGCGCGCCGAGCCCATGTCGGCCCGCGCGGCGGTCGGCACCGCCATCGAAACCATCAATGCGAAAGGAGCGCGCTGCGTCGCACTGCATTCATCTGTCCAACCTCCCGATCGCTGCATGCAGCGATCGCCGACCGGGCCGGTCACCACGCCGGCTCCCGAGTGTTCCCGCGTCTCTTCCGAGAGTCGTGCGCGACTCCGGAAGGAGATGTCCTCGACGAACTGCCCCCAGCAGACTCGTCGGCGGTTCACCTCACGGGCAACGTGACCGGTACAGCGCCGTGCGCGCCCGGCCTTGGGCGCGATCGAACGCCGTATCCCCCGGCCGGAGCATGAGCGCCCCGGAGGGATCACGCCAAGACCCTGCGCGCGAATTGCGCATCTTCGCGCGCGGCCACCTGCCCGGTCAGAACTCGCGCGCCGGGTGTCGAGCAGCAGATCGTCACCGGGCCCGCGCGTTCACGAGCGAGACGTCCATCGTCGCCTGGAAGCTGGGCCGGCGACGCGACTCGGCGACGCCGGCCTGCGCGCGCGCGCATCGACGCACCGCGTCGATCAGCGGCGCCGCGCGTTCCGGCGGGCGCCGCGCGCGTACGAGCGGTCGCCGGCCCTGCCGCGCGTCGCCTAACAGCGTGAACTGGGACACCACGCCGAGCGTGCCGCCCGTGTCGAGCAGCGAGCGGTTCATGCGGCCCGTCGGCGTCCGGGAACGACGCGCAGCGTGCACCAGCTTGCGCGCGAGCTCGTCGCGCGTCGCTCGCGCGTGTCGTCGGCCGCGACGCCGACGAGCGCGAGCAGGCCCTCGCGCATGCGCGCGACCTCCTCGCCGCCACGTGACCGCGCGCCGCGCGCGACGCGCTGGGCGACCGCTCGCATGCGGCTAGAGCTGGTCCTGGCGCGCGAAGCGCCTCGCGTAGCGCGCCTCGCCCTCGGTGCGCATCAGCACGAGCTGGCACAGGCGCACGCCCGCGTGGATCCGCAGCGGATGCCCGGACACGTTGCTCATCTCGAGCACCTGGCGGTTCGTCGACGCCGGGCTGCACGAACGCCGACGTGACGTGGATCATCAGCCCGAGCCGCGCGAAGCGGCTGCGGCCCTCGAGGAAGCCGCACAGGTTCGCCGGGCAGCCGTGATCGCGCTCGCGCGTGATGCCGTGGATCGTGCTGCCGGGCGCGAGCACGTAGGGCTGCGGCGAGCGTCGCGACGCGCGTGTGGTCGCGATAGTCGGAGTCCGCGAGCAGCTCGATCGGCGCGCTCCGGATGCTCGATCACGCGGATCTCGTCGCCGAGCGTCAGGTCGATCGACGCCGCGCCGAGCTGGTCGGGCGTCGAACGGCGTCGATCACGAGCCGCCCGCGTCGAGCTCGGCGCGGATCGCGTCGCGCGTGAGGACCGTCATCGCGGCTCGGCGCATCGGGCGCATGATACCGTAGGCCCGCATGGCGGCACCCTCTTCTTCGCCCTGCCGCCGGCCGATCGCGATCGAGCCACCGCGGCGTGCGCGGGCGAGGCGCCCGAGAACACGCTCGCCGTCGTTCGCGCGCGCGCTCGCCGACGGCGCGGCGATCCTCGAGACCGACGTGCACCTCACGCGCGATGCGCGTGCCGGTGCTGCTCCACGACGACGACGTCGCGCGCGTGACCGACGGCAGCGGCCGCGTCGCGCGACCCGTCGCTCGCGCGAGGTCCAGCGCGCTCGACGCCGGCTTCCGGCTTCACCGCGGCCGACGGCAGCACGCCGTTCCGCGGCGCGGGGCCTGCGCATCCCGACGCTCGCCGAGGCGCTCGCGGCGCTGCCGGGCATGCGCTTCAACCTCGAGCTCAAGGAGGACGCTCCCGAGATCGTCGAGCGCGTGCTCGCGCGTGATCCGCGCAGGCCGGACGCGAGCTGCACGCTCGTCACCGCGGGCGAGCGACGCGCTGATGGCGCAAGCTGCGCGCGGCGGTGCGCGAAGAGCGGCTGCGCGCGTCGCGCTCGGCGCGAGCACCGGCGACGTCGCGCGGCTTCGTGCGCGCGGCGCGCGACGGCGACGCGCCGCCGCGCCGGGCCGATGGCGCTCCAGATCCCGCCGACGTTCGCGGGCCGCCCGCTCGTCACGCCGCGAGCTCGTCGCCGCGCGCCCACGCGCACGGCGCTCACGTGCACGTCTGGACGATCAACGAGCCGCGCGAGATGCGGACCTGCTCGCGCTCGGCGTCGACGGCATCGTGATCTCCGACTTCCCGCGCGCGCGTGGTGCGCGCGCGCCGCAGTCTCTCGGCGTGAGCGGCGCCTCGCCGCACGTGCTCGCGCATCTCGCCCGCGCTGCGCGACGGCGCGCGCGCTCGGCCCGGTGCGTCGATCTCGCGTGCGGGCGCGGGCGCAACGCGCTCGCGATCGCGGCGCACGGCATCCCCGTGCTCGGCGTCGACCGCAGACGCCGGCTCTCGCCGAGCTGCTGCGGCGCTCGCGCGCGCAGCGCAAGCTGCCGATCCGCGCCGTGCGCGCGGACCTCGAGTCGGCGCCGGCGCTGCCGCTGCGCGCGCGGCCGTTGCGGCGCGCTGGTCGTCTGTCGCTACCTGCACCGGCCGCTTGCGCCCGCGCTCTGCGGCGCTGCTCGCACCGGGCGGGCTGGCTGATCTACGAGACGTTCACGGTCCACCAGAGGAGCTCGGCTAGCGGGCCGTGAGAATCCTGCGTTTCTGCTCGAGCCCGGCGAGCTGCCGCGCGCTCTTCCCGAGCCTCGAGATCGCCGCATCACTGGGAGGCGCACGAGCGACGAGCCGCGACGCCTGCGCAGTGGTCGCGCGCCTCGCCGCGCGCGCGAACGCGCGCTTGCGCGGCGAGCCGCGCGAGCGCCCAGCGCGCGTGCTCGGCGAGCATCGCGTCGCCGCCCTCGCAGTGGCGCCGCACCAGCGGCGCGAGCGAGGCGTCGCGCGAGTTGCCCGCCGCGACCAGCGCGTTGCGCAGCAGTCCCGCGATACCCGGTGCGGCGCAGCGCCGTGCCGCGCGTCGCCGCGCGCCAGCGCCTCGTGCGAGAGCCCGAGCACCCACGGCGAGCGCGGGCGCGCGCCACTCCTCGCGCGGCGCGAGCCGCGCGCGCAGCCCGAGCGGATCCGGCGGGAACCGCTGCGACGCTCGCGCTGGTTCCACGGGCAGACCTCCTGGCAGACGTCGCAGCCGAAGCCCCAGTCGCCCTGCCCGCGCGCGCAGCGGCTCGGGGATCGCGCCGCGCAGCTCGATCGTCGAGATACGAGATGACAGCGGCGTCGCGTCGAGCACGTAGGGCTCGGCGAACGCGCCGGTCGGGCACGCGTCGAGGCACGCGCGGCAGCTGCCGCAGTGGTCGGGCTCGGCGCGCGTCCGGCTCGAGCGCGAGGTCGCGTGAGCACGACGCCGAGGAAGAGATACGAGCCGAGCCGCGGATGGATCAGGCAGCGTGTTCTTGCCGATCCAGCCGAGCCCGGCGTCGGCGGCGAAGCGCGCGCTCGAGCACCGGGCCCGGTGTCGACGTAGCCGCGCGTGCGACGGGCCTGCGCGCGAGCGCGCGGAGCGCCGCCTCGAGCGCGCGCACGCGCTCGAGCGAGCACGTCGTGGTAGTCGTCGCCGCCGCGCGTAGCGCGCGACGCCGGAACGCGCTGCAGCGCGGCGGCTCGGGCCGCGCGCCCGGGTCGTAGACCAGCGCCGAGCGCGATCACGCTGCGCGCGCCGGGCAGCACGTGCGCGCGGGTCGGCGCGCGCTCCGACGCTGCGCTGCGAGGTAGGCCATCTCGCCGCCGTAGCCGCGCGCGCAGCCACTTCGTGCAGGAACCGCCGCGCGTGCGCGCCGTGCGCGCGACGCCGACGAGGTCGAAGCCGAGCGCGAGCGCGACCGCGGCGACGCGCGTCGGTGAGCGGCAGCTCGCCGAGCGCCCCGCGTCCGACACGATCAGGCGCCGCGTGCGCGCGCCGGCGACGTGCGGCGCGCGATCACGCCTGCGATCGCCACCACGACGAGCACCGCGAACGCCGACGTGAGCAGCCCCGCGGACGCGTGCAGCGATCCGAGGTCGCGCGCGCGCGCGTAGGACTCCGGCGGCGACCACGGTGGCGATCACGCGGATCATGTTGCCGAGCAGCGCCGCGGGCACCACCGCCGCGACCACCGGCGATCCGCTGCCACGTCCGCTCGTCTGGGTGAAGTGCGCGAGCAGCACGCCGACCGGGATCAGACTAAGGAGCGACGTGATCGCCGCTGCACGCCCGGCGACGAACAGCGCCCGCCGCCCGGCAGCCGCATCACGTTGCCGTCGCGCATCACCGTCACGCCGAACACGTGCAGCACGCCGACCGCCCCCGCGCCTCGCGAAGATCTGCAGCTTCGTCACCACGGGCAGCACGATCGCCTCGGGCAGCGGGACCATGAACAAGAGGAAACCCGAGCGGGAATCGCGAGCCGGCGCAGCCCGCGCGCGCCCCAGCGGTACCCGACCAGCGAGCGACCGCGCCGACCAGCGCGAGCCCTCGGAGCGCGGGCTCGGCCGCGACCACGCCGAGCGCGTAGACCGCCGAGCGCGAGCACGAGGCCCGCGAGCGCGGCTCGATGCCGCTCGCTCGGCCCGAGCCCGCGCGGATCTCGCCGGTGCGCCGAGGCCAGCGAGACCACCGGGCACGAGGAAGCCGTGCTGGAAGTACCCGCGGACGCCCTGCGCTGCGCGAGCGCGATCACGCCCGGGACGAACACCACCGCCGTGGCGATCCAGAAGCATGATCTCGTCGCTGTGCGTGCGCACCGCCGCACCTGCCGGGGGCCGGGGCGAGTTCGACCCGGATCGGGGGACCCGGAAAGAGTCGCGGCTCGCCGCCGGGCGCGTCGGAGTGCTATCACTAGGACCCATGCGCACCCCGAACACCGACGCGCGAATCCGGTTCCCCGCCCCGAGCTCGCCTCGCCCGAGACCCGCTACGAGCCGCCGCGCTTCGAGCTGATCTGCCTGGCTGTGCGAGATCTCGGCGTACGCGCCCGACTCCGGATCTCCCGCTCTTCTAGTCGCTCTCCCGCGCTCCTGTCACGGCTGCGGCGCCTGCGCGCCGACGCGGCTCACCAGCGCGCGGAACTTCGCGCAGGAGCAGGCCGAGCGTATCGCCGCTCTGCGCCATCGCGACCACCGCGGGATCCGCGAGCAGCTCCTGCATCGCGGGATCGTCGCGCAGCCCGCGCAGCCGCGGCCCGATCTCGCTCGAGCGCCTGCCCCACCGACTGGCGGAACACCTCGGCGATCGAGCCGCCGCCTCGTCGGGACACGAGACCGAGATTCGCGAGCCGCTGCCGCAGCTGCGCGTCGTGAGCGAGCGCCGACGAAGCTGCGGCGCTGGAGCGCGGCGTCGACGTTGCCGTCCTCGACGTCGTTCCAGAACCGCGCGTCGCCGCGCAGCTCCGCGAAGTCTCGGATCGTCGATCACGCCCCGGAGCTCGGCCGCCGCGACCGCGGGCCGCGACGCGAAGCGCGCGTGCGAAGCGGCCGGTCGGCTCCGACGTGTCGACCGCGCTCTCGATCGCGCTCCTGCACCACGCCGCTCGTCACGTCCGCCGCGAGCGAGTCGCCGATCTCGCGGCACCACGGCGCCGGCGCCGGTCGCGCGCGCAGCGCGTCGAACCACATCGCGACGTAGACGACCGTCAGCGCGAGCAGGAAGCCGCGCAGCGCGCCGAAGCACCCGCCGAGGAAGCGGTCGCGCGGACTGCGGCCGACGTTCTCCGCGCGGTCCGAGCCTGCGCGCGAAGCGCGACGCGATGCGAGCACGCGCGTAGGCGACCACGAACGTCGCGCGTGCACGCGGCGAGCGTGGCCGAGAATCCGGCGAGGCCGAGCTGCGTCCCTACGGCGCGGCGCGAGCGCCGGCCCGAGCAGCGCCGACGCGGCGTAGGCGAGCACGAAGCGTCGCGATCCGCAGTCCGGTCGCGAGCGCACCGCTCCACGCCCCGGCCGCGACGCAGGCGGCGAGCACGATGCACGGCGGCGACCGCATTCAGCCACATCGCAGGGCGGATCGTCCGGGCGCTGAGGGTTCTGAACAGCCTCGGAGAGCCTCATAAGAGGATGGGAGTCCCCTGGGGCCAGTCCGATCTGCCGATGGCCGCGGCCCGCGGGCTGCGATACAGAGGGACCGGGCCGCCCCGCGAGGATCATGATCGCGCGCGCGACGTCCGCAAAACCAGCTGGATCGCGACGATCGGCCCGGCCTGCGATGGCCTCGACACGATCAAGGCGATGATCCACGCCGGGATGAACGTCGCGCGGCTCAACTTCTCGCACGACACCCACGTCGAGCACCGCAAGCGGCTCGAGCTGGTGCGCCAGGCCGCGCGCGAGCTCGGCGCGAACGTCGCGGTGATGCTCGACACGAAGGGCGTGAAGATCCGCACCGGCCGGCTCGGCGCGGCGGCGCGGCGCGGCTGGTGCACCGGGCGACCCGTTCACGCTCTACGGACGGGCGCGTCGGCGACGCGCGCGGCGCCTCGGTCTCCTACGCCGAGCTGCCCGACGAGGTCGATGCCCGGGCTCGAAGATCCTGATCGACGACGGCGTGATCGAGCTCCAGGTGCGAGTCGGTCGAGGCCGACGAGATCCGCTGCCGGATCACGCGCGGCGGCAACCTCGCCGACCGCAAGGGCGTGAACCTGCCCGGGCACGTTCCTCGGCATGCCCGCGATGACTCCCGAGAACCGCGCCGACCTCGTGTTCGCGGTCGAGAACGGCGTCGACTACATCGCCGCGGCGTCGTTCGTGCGCGGGCGCGACGACGTGCGCGAGATCCGCCGGTGCTCGCCGAGCACGGCGCGGAGCATCCCGATCATCGCGAAGATCGAGGCGGCGGTCAGGCCGTGCGAGAACCTCGACGAGATCGTCGCCGAGGCGCGACGGCACGATGGTGGCGCGCGGCGACCTCGGCGTGGAGATCCCGCTCCAGGAAGTGCCGCTCGCCGCAGAAGAAGCATCATCCGCGCCACGGTGATGAACGGCAAGCCCGTGATCACCGCCACGCAGATGCTCGACTCGATGCGCAGCTCGCCGCTGACCGACGCGCGCCGAGGTCAGCGACGTCGCCAACGCGATCCTCGACGGCACCTCCGCGGTGATGCTCTCGAACGAGACCGCGGCCGGGAAGTATCCCGGTCGAGGCGGTGCGCACGATGGCGTCGCTCGCGCTCGAGGCCGAGACGGGGCTCGCGCGAGTACGGACATCTCCAGCAGGTCACCGCCGCGCGCACCGCACGAGGTGACCGGAGGCGATCTGCCAGGCCGCGATCACGATGGCGAATCACCTGCAGGCGGCGGCGATCATCGCGCTCACCGAGTCCGGGCCGCACCGCGCGCTGGATCTCGAAGTACCGGCCGCGCTGCCCGATCCTCGGCGTCTCGCCCTCGCCGAGCGTGGTGCGCGCGTTCGCGATGAACTGGGGCGTCACGGGCGTCGCTGCTCGACAGCGAGGCAGTGCACGGCGACGACGCGGTGATCGACGCCGCCATGCGGCGCGCGCAGGAGCTCGGCATCGTCGCGAGCCGGCGATCGGTGCGTGGTGACCGCGGGCGCGCAGCCGCGAGACCGGCAGCACCAACCTGATCCGCGTCGTCAGCGTCGCGCAGTCCGAGCACGACGGGAGAACACCGAGTGTCGCAACGGAGCGCCGCGGGGGCTCGCCGCCCTGTCCAGGACCGCCGCCACTCGCCACCGCGCGCGCGCGCCGCGGGCGCCGCCGAAGCTCTCGGCGGGCGACACCGCCTGGATGCTCACGAGCTCCGCGCTCGTGCTGCTGATGACGCTGCCCGGCCTCGCGCTCTTCTACGGCGGGCTGGTGCGCGCGAAGAACATCCTCAACGTGCTGATGCAGTGCTTGCATCTCCGCCGGCGTCGTCGGCGTGCTGTGGATCCTCGTCGGCTACAGCCTCGCGTTCGGCACCGGCAACGCCTGCATCGGCGACCTCTCGAAGGCCGGCCTCGCCGGCGTGACGATCGACTCGGTCACGGCGAACTTCGCGTCGCCGCCGCGCAACATCCCCGAGTACGTGTTCGTCATGTTCCAGGCGATGTTCGCGATCATCACGCCCGGCGCTGATCCTCGGCGCGATCGCCGAGCGCATGAAGTTCAGCGTCTGGATCGCGTTCATCACGATCTGGCTGCTCGTCGTCTACTGCCCGATCGCGCACATGGTGTGGGCGTCGGAGGGCTGGATCTTCAAGGCCGGCGCGATCGACTTCGCCGGCGGGCTGGTCGTGCACATGTCGAGCGGCTTCTCGGCGCATCGTCGCGGCGCTCATGCTCGGCAAGCGCCGCGGCTTCGGCAAGGAGCCGATGCCGCCGCACAGCCTGCCGCTGTGCCTGATCGGCGCCGGCCTGCTCTGGACCGGCTGGTTCGGCTTCAACGCCGGCAGCGCGCTCAGCGCGAGCCCGCTCGCCGGCCTCGCGTTCCTCAACACCAGCACCGCGACCTCGACGGCGGTCGTCGCCTGGGCGGTCATCGAGTGGCTGCACCGCGGCAAGCCGACCGCGCTCGGCGGCGCGACCGCGGCGGTCGCGGGCCTGGTCGCGATCACGCCCGGCGTGCGGCGACGTCGTCGCCGATCGGCTCGATCGGCGTCGGCATCGGCGTCACGCGTCATCTCGCTACGCCGCGTGCACGTTCCTGAAGCCGGCGCTCGGCTACGACGACTCGCTCGACGTGTTCGGCGTGCACGGCGTCGGCGGCACGTGGGGCGCGCTCGCGACCGGCCTGTTCATCGCGCCGTTCGCGCTGCCCGAGGGCGTCACCTGGGGCGAGCAGGTGATGAAGCAGCTCACGAGCATCGCGTTCACGGCGACCTTCGCGCCGATCGCGACGGTCGTGATCCTGTTCGCGCTGAAGCGCGGTGTTCGGCGATCTGCGCGTCGAGCGAGGAGGACGGAGTGCGCGGGCCTCGATCTCTCCGAGCACAGCGAGACCGCCTACACCAGCCAGTAGGGACGCACTGATGAAGTACCTGCACACGATGGTCCGCGGTGACCGGATCTGGCGAAGTCGCTCGACTTCTACTGCGCGAAGCTCCGGGCTCGTCGGGCTGCGCCGCGTCGAACGTGCCCGGCCGGCGGCGCTTCACGCTGGTGTTCCTCGCCGCGCCCGGCCGACAGCGACGCGCAGGTCGGAGCTCACCTACAACTGGGATCCCGAGACGCTACGCGGGCGGGCGCAACTTCGGCCACCTCGCCTATCGCGGTCGACGACATCTACGCGACCTGCCAGCGGCTGCTGCGACGCCGGGCGTCACGATCAACCGCCCGCCGCGCGACGGCGCACATGGCGTTCATCCGCTCACCCGACGGGATCTCGATCGAGCTGCTCCAGAACCGGCGCGCCGCTGCCGAAGGCGGAGCCGTGGGCGTCGATGCCCAATACCGGTGCGTGGTACTCTCGTAGGGCGGGAGGAGGCGCAGGCGGATCCCGCCACCCGCGTCGCGTCACCTCGAGCCGCCCCGCCTGGGCACTCCCCGCATGGGCTGGCTGCAACGTCGATCTGCGCGCGCGCTCGCGCGTCCCGGTGCCCCGCGACCGCGGCTGCGCCCGCTGCGCGCCGCCTCGCGCTGCGCCAGCGGCTCCTGTCGCGCAGAGCCTCTGTGTCCGGCGCCACCGCCCTGCCGATCACCGCCGAGATCTCAGCTGCTCGAGCTCCGCGGAGGCCGCGGACTCATTACAGGACTTGCTGTGCTCGGACAGTCCTCTGTAATATCCCCTGGGTGCGCCAGCTGGCCCCGCGCAGCCTGATCGTCGATCTCCTCTCCACGCCTCCGGCGCGGAGTCCATGCCGGTCGCCGCGCGCTGCGCGCTTTGCTGCAGTGCCAGGCGCGCTGTTCCGGGATCGCCGAGGGCAGCGTGTGCGCGTGGCGCTGCACCGGCTCTCGAGCCGACGGCCGCGTCGAGAGCGACGAGCGCGGGCCAGTACCGGCTCGATGCCGCGGCCGCGCCGGTGCAGTCGGTGGTCGCGGGCTGGCGCGATCTCGACCGGCGCACGCGCGCGTGGGAACGGCCGCTGGATCGCGGTGTACGCGCGGGCGCCGCGCGCAAGCGCCGCGCGCGCATCGACGCTCCCGCCGCGCAGCGCGCTGCGCTTGTTCGGCTTCGAGCCGCTCGCTGCTCCGGCCTGCGCGTGCGCCCGCGCCGATCTGCGCGAGGGCGTCGGCGGCGTGGCGCGGCGCGCTGCGCGCGCGCTCGGGTCATGCCGCGGAAGCCTGCTCGTCTCCGAGCTCGGCGAGCTCGACTCCCGCGACCGACGCGCGCGCCGCTCGCTCTGGGACGGCGAGGCGCTCGCGCAGCGGCTATCGCGCCGCGCGCCAGCGAGATCGACGCGAGCGGCGCGCGCCTGCCCGCGACTGCCCGAGGCCGAGGCGGTGGTCGGGTCGTTCACGGCTGCGGCGACGCGCGTGCTCCAGCCAGCTCGATCCTCGACCCGCTCGCTGCCCGCACCGCTCGTCGACGAGCGCGAGCGGCGCGCGCTGGTCAGGAAAGAGCATGCGCACCTACGACCAGCCTCGTGCCGCGACGCCTGGGCCCGCTTCCCGGGCCGGCTGCGGCGTGCCCCACCGCGCGCGGCGCCACCACCGACACGCGCTGGGCGGCCGAGGGCTTCGCGAAGAGCCCGTGAGAGAATCCGAGGGATCGCCGTGAGCGCAGCACAGACCCACCCCGCCCCGCCCGCCTGGGCGCGAGCGCGTCACGCGCGCGGAGATCGACGCGTGGCTCGCGACCAGCCGATCAGGCAAGAGCTGGGCGTCGATCGCGCTCGACTGGGCGATCGGTCTTCGCCGCGATGGCGCTGGTTGCGGTGTGGACGCATCCGCTCACGATCATCGTCGCGCTGTTCCTTGATCGGCACGCGCCAGCTCGGCCTCGCAGTGCTGATGCACGAGGCCTCGCACCGCTCGCTGTTCTCGAACAAGAAGGTGAACGACTGGGCGGCAACTGGCTGTGCGCTCATCCGGTCTGGAGCGATCATCACGGCCGTACCGCCCCCACCACCTCCAGCACCACGCCCACACCGGGACCCAGTCGACCGATCCTGGACCCGGCCTCATCACGACCCTTCCCGGATCACGCGCGCCAGCCTGCAGCCGCAAGGTCTGGCGCGACCTCTCCGGCCGGACCGGCTGGATCGTCTCGCCGCGCGCCGCGCTCGAAGCGCACGCCTCGGGCCCGCTGGAACGAGGATTCCACGGCGCGCCGGCGCGGCCATCGGCGTGCCGGCCACCAACGCCCTCCTGCTCGCTGGTGCTCGACGCGCGGCCGGCCATCCCCGCGCCCTACCTGCTCTGGGTGGCGCCGGCGCTCACCACTCCACACGCTGGTCACGCGGATCCGCTCGGATCGCCGAGCACGCGCTCACGCCCGAACGCCGGCCGAACCGTTTCGGGCTAACACGCTGCACTCACGATCGCCCGCTGGTGGGAGCGCCTGCTCATCGCGCCCAACCGCGTGGTAGAACTACCACCTCGCGCACCACCTCGCTGATGCTGACGGTGCCCCACCACCAGCCTGCTGCGCGGATGCACGCGCCGCTGCGTCAGCGCGGACTGCTCGGCCGATCGCCTGCCAGTCGAGCGCGGGCGGCTACGCCGCGATCCTGCGCCGCGCCGCCTGGCGCGATTACAGCGCCGGTCCACTATTTGAGGACTGCGGCGCCCATTAACGCTGCCCGCCCCACGCGTCCCGCCGTTCTAGAACCTCCGGATCGTCAAGGCGGAGGTCCAACCTGCCGATTTCTGGTCCATGGGCCGGAAGACCGGGATCGACAAGCGCTGCCATCGCCGTCATCTGCGCCGGATCCCCTGCCAGCTGTTCTCCGTATGAGCGCGAGTACAGCGCGCTCGTGCTCGATCTCTCGGTGACCGGCCTGTTCGTCCAGACCCATGCCCGGCCCCTGATCGCCGAGCGGCTGCGACTTCAGCTCGCCCATACGAGCGCTCCGCTCGACCTCGTCGTCGAGGATGCGCGCGAAGCAGGTACCGCCGAGTCTCCTCGCGCTCGCGAAGGGCGGGATCGGCGTGTGATCGTGAGCGCGCCCGAGGAGTACGATCGATTCTCGCGAAGCTCGGCATCGGCGACAACGCGGAGCCATCTGAACTCGAGTCCGAATCAGGGCGGCGTTTTCGCGTGTACGCGGCACAGCTCGGCGGAGTACGCTCACGACGTGTAGAGGTAACGGCTTCCGACCCGGACGACGCGCGTGCGCTCGCGCTCGAGGAGTTGGGCAGCGACTGGAAGGTCATCCGCGTCGAAGCGCTGTGACGCCCGGTCTCGCGATTGTTTCCGTGGCGCCCGCTCTGGTAAGATCCACGCACGCGAGTAGCTCAGTTGGTAGAGCATCAGCTTCCTGCCGAGGGTCGCGGGTTCGAATCCCGTTTCGCGCCCAGGATTCCTAAGGTCGCGGCAGAGCCGCCTCTGCTCCCGAAGTCGGCCGCGCACTCGGCAAGTGAAGTGACCGGGTCACTGATTGATGGTTGGCGCGAGCCCCATCGAATCTCGACCATGCAGTCCTCGACAACCACATGCCCAGCCTTCCTTCGATGCGGCGTGAACGTTGAGCACACCTGACGGGCATCGTTCGCGAATCCCGAGATGGCAGCAACGCTCCGCCGAGCATGATTGCTGTACCGCCTCACCACGAAAATCTTTTCCAATAAACCCCCGAGGCGGTTCCATTCTCCTCGGCGGCGTCTGCCTAGCGAGAGACTCGAGATCGAGGCGAATCCGAAATTTCACGCGAAAAACACAGGATTGCGGTGCAGAGCCGCCTTCGCCCCCAACGCGAAACCAGTTTGGCGCAGTGAAATTGCTCGAGCCGATCGCGGCTGGGGATGCCGCCGTGTGCGCGCGGCACCGGGGCCGTTGTCTCCTTCCCGATCGCGAAGCGACACACGCCATGACTACGATGCGAGCGACGAGTTCTTCCTCGGTTGCAGGTGACGCATTACCGCATCCGGTCCTCCGGATGGTTGATTCTGGCGATCCTCTGCGGTTGACGAGTGCCGCGGAGGCGATTACGTACGATTTTCTGAGCGTCTCCGGCAACAACGTGCCGGGTAATCTGGCCTCCAGCACGTTCACGAGCAACTACGCCAACTGGGGTCATCGGCGTGACCCACTCCTTCTCGTCGCCTGCTGCCGGGACTCGCTGACAACAACAACGCGCTCATCTTCCCTTCGCAGTTCACGATTCTTCCCGGGCACTGGGCAGGTGCAGGGGCATCTGGCCCAGACCGTATGGCGATGCGAACAATCCGCCCGGTGGCAACATCTACACGTCGCACGTGGTGTTCGATCTGACCACGTACAATGGATATCTGCCGGATCTCGGCATCTGGAACACGACCGACGAGGTCACCCTGCCGGGCGTACAACATCCAGCTGCTCGACTCGGGTAACACGCCTGTGTCGCCCACGACGTTCAACCTGGGCTGGGCAACCAGACAATCAAAACGCAGGTTGCCGGCAGGCACATGATGCAGTTGAACACGCCGACGGGAGACATCACTGCCCCGACGCTGATCAATGCCGGCGGCACCCACACGGACGCCACGTTCTTCAACGGGATCCTGATTGGCACGCAGCAGATCATCGTCACGGGCAACCTGCCCTTGAACACCCTCGGCGATGGCGTCGGGTATTACTCGCCGAGCCGGTGCCCGAACCTTCCACTTTCGCCTTGTTCGCGATCGGGCTCGTGGCGATCGGAGTGCGAAGGCGATATCGGTGGAAGCACTGAGCGAGGCCCGCTGGCAGCGCGGACCCGCATCCTGACAGCGCCGTCCGTCCGCGGCGCGATCATTCCCGTCTTTCCCGTCTTCGCTTTTCAGATCTGGGATCAGCGCGGATGCCGATCGGCGGCACGCTGACGTCGTGATGGGCTTGACGCCCAGAAGCCGCCGCCGTCGCTGCTCGGGAATCGCGATGCCGATCACAGCGACCGAGGAAGCGGGAATGGGACCGCTACGAGGAATGGAGGGGATCTGCCTCCGGCATCGCTCTCACTGAGTTTGCTTTAACTGCTCCTAAAGACCCCTATTTCCCGCTGCCATGACGTATTCCAGAGCAGTTTAAAGGTGTTAGTCAAGCATTCCCAAGCTGAGGGTCGCGGGTTCGAACCCCGTCTCGCGCTCCAGAAAATCAGAAGCCCCGGCGACGAGTTAGGTCACCGGGGCTTTTCGCGTCTGGGCCGGAATGGTGCTCGCTGTGGCTGCCAAACGGTTGCCACGAGCTCGGAGCGGTGCGCGATCAGGCTCCCTTCGCGCTCTCCGCGCCGCAATGCTGACGTCGGGGGAGCTGGGCGTCATGCCGATGCGCCCGGCGCGCGGTGCACGAGCATGTAGAGCCCCCACGCGACAAGCGGGTCGGGCTCTGCGCTCACGCTTTCACCTCCCGCTGTCGATGGCCGCTTATGACGATGCCCGGTTCCGTCAGTTCTCGCGGAACTGCTCGCTCGCAGATGCGCTCCGCCTCACGAGCATCGAATTCCTCGTGCTTCAAAGGGCACGAGCGATGCTCTGGACAGGCTCCAGTGCTGCTCGACCAGCTCCCGTGGTGCGAGCGCGCATGAAGTGCCGTGGGTTGAATCGTTCGCCATCCCAGCGCGCTCGAGATAATCCTCGGCCTGTTCGTCGTCGCTCCTGGGCACCCTCGCGCGCGATGTCGCGTGCACGGGGGCGAACCGGACCTCCGCCGCATACCCGGCGAAGAGCACGCACACCCAGCGCTCGACCGTCCCCCGGCTGAAACGCTCGACAGCAACCTGCCCTCCGTGCCCCTCGAGCGGACGTGACACGGCCGAGCGATCCCTCGCGCATCATCGGGCCGAATCGACACGGAAGAACACCGGAAGCCGAAGAGCATCCCGGATCACGAGATGGCCAGCTTCGTGGTAGGCGGTGCGCGCGCGCTCTATGGCGATGCGCGCACTCACGCCGGCACCTCCCTCCCGGATCCGTTCCGCGATCGCTGACGCCACGAACCCACGCGCCCCTGGAGTCGCCCATGGCGAGGGTCCCGACGCTGAGCAGACTCGCCATCGCCTCGGCCCGCCTGCCGCCCGCACGGTGCCTCGAAGAGCCCGGCGCTCATGCAGAGGTTTTCCGAGCCCGGCGCGCGCGCCTCAATACGAGCAGCACGAGATTCCGGATATATGTCGCGAGCGGCTGGTCGCCCGCGGTCCAGATCAGCTGATCGTATTCGCGTTCTGTGAACGTCAGCATCACCTGGCGGCTCTGCTTATCGTCCTTCGGTTTCGGCTTTCTGGTGCCGGCACCCGGCCGTGCACCACCCGTGCCGGTCTTGTCCCCTTGGTCATGAGATTATTCTTTGATTCCTCCTAAGGCAATATAAGTTAGGTCAGTATTCGCGGGCCACTACTGAGCAGGCGTGCGCGCTCGACGCCGGAATGAAGTGTTCGAGCCCGGACGCTGATCGTCCGGTAAAATGGCCCCTCCCTTTGGGAGGGATATGCCGCGCCTGTGCTCGAGCCTGCTGCTGTCGTTGCTACCCGCGTCGGCCTCTTCGGCCGTAACGATGGCTTGGACGCTCATCGGCAACGCGGGGAACGCCTGCGATCCCCAGGGTCCAAGGGTGCTTGGTGCAGTCGGCTACGAGTACTACATCGGGACCTACGAGGTAACGAACGCGCACTACACGGAGTTCCTCACCGTGGCGGTGACCGACACGAACGCGCTCTACAACACCACAATATGGGATCGTCGGGAATCTCGGCGGTATCACGCGCAACGGGGCTGGCAGGGAGCTACAGCTACAGCGTATCACTGGGCGCGCCCGCGGAGGGGCGCTTCTCAGCACACCGATTGGCCTCGCTGCGTCGACCCGCGTCTTCGTCGACTCGACGATGGATGATCCGACGACGGCTTCCCCTGGCGATGATCCAGCAATACGTAACTGAACGAAGTACATC
>ERZ1370068.4233-contig-3316_pt1 | contig 57811 bp, 95 predicted proteins | sample MGYA00561227_ERZ1370068 | MGnify/ENA primary metagenome ERZ1370068 (study PRJEB38410, sample SAMEA6850437) | metagenome | study: Metagenomic assessment of the ecological functions of the soil: analysis of the soil microbiota associated with the... | reverse complement strand
ATGCTTCGTTCAGTTACGTGTACTTTATTACTCTTCCGCAACCGTCCGTGGAAGGGTAGAACCCACCTTCGAATTTCAGTTGGGGAATATTCATCGTCGTTAATCGCATGTCGAGAGACGAACGGTTGTTTCTTCGCAAACGTGATTGCTCGGACTATGAGATCGCCCAAGGGCTCGCAGTTTGCACAACTCACTTCAGCAACGAGTCAGAAGGGCATGCAATCCAAGTCTGGGTGGGATAGACAGGGCGTGCACCACGGAGGGGACACGTGATGACGATAAATCAAGCGGAGTCTTCTACTGTCGATCATGTCTGACGAAACTGATCATGATTGGAGGCAGTTGACCAAAAGAAATGGTAGAGAAATCTTCTCTACCGCGCCTGTGAGACTAGAGGTCGTTGCTGTAGAATGCCGTGCATGGATCTCGCTCACATTTCGAGTGCGGCGGAACTACTAACAATCGAGCACCCTCATTTCGGCAGGATTCAACCCCTGGATTGCTCAAGACCACTATCGGTACCGTCACTGGTACGAGCCAGAAAGCCGTTGCCATAGCGGACTATAGTTCCGGCAATACGCCAGACTGTTGCGGTCCAGATAGATCCACGAAATTTCATGGTAACCATTGCCAGTTCATTTGTGCTGGTTACCCTAAAGGAGGGGCGCGAGCAGGCACCCGGTTATCCACAAGACATGGAAGATTGGTGGAGCAGCGTAAAGGGGAAGGAGTGGACGGACTTCTTCGGCACAGTCAGCACGTATATTGATTCGGATGGCTTGAAGTGGGAGCATAGATTCGAAAGACCACCTGACGAAGATGAGTTGATTGGCTTTGGGAGCAATGGGGAGGAAGTCCTTATCATCACTCTGGAGAGCTTCTACCCAACGACTGCTCCTGGCATCAGTGGCGCGATGATATCCCCTTCTGCTCCTAGGCCCGCCAATTCGTATGGCTGGCTCCTCCCTAGCATTTGACAGATTTTTCCTCCATAGAACAAAGAACAAAGTCCCCACGCTGCGGCTCTTGCGCCGTCGTTCGCATCACGGGATGGGGCAGAGAGAGTTGGGATACGAGCTTGAGGAGCAGGTATTCCCATTCCGAGAGCTGCTGCTTGCCATCTGCCGTTGTGATCTCGACAATGAACAACGTGCCGCGTCCTGGCTTTGCGCGTCCCTTTGGCACCTAATGGATCAGCCGGGGGTTCATGTTCTGGATGAACAAAAACTTTGATTTCCTCGCCAGGCTGGGCACTCTCAATCCTTGCACTGGTTCGAGCTATCTCGAAAATCGATTCACATAGGCGAGAGAGTCGGATGGGAGTCATGCGGTACTTTCCGTGAGGGTACCTCTGACTGACTATGCCATATTGGTTTCGATGTCCATTCCAAGGCCGATCCAGGCCCGCAGCAAATCGTGTCGCGTGATCGAATGGGCCACCTTGCCATTCACTCTTGACCGGCAGGCTGAGGAATCGTTTCTCTTCCATGATCTTCACGGCCTCGTCGATACTGGTCTCGTTCGTGACCGAGATCTGCTCCTTGGCCATGACATCCTCTGCCGTCAACTGATTCAAGTCCTTCTTCGCTTCAAGCACACGAAGGATGTCAAACTCGCTGACGAACCCGATGAATTCGCCCCGTTCATCCACCACCGGAGCTCCCGGCGTGTGCGCAGCCAGTAATTCGACGGCCACTTCCATCGCATTCTGGTTCCGTGGAAATACGAGATTGTTCGTCGCATGAATTTGTCCGACAGTCTTAAATCCCCCGGCAGGAATTTTTCACCCGGTCTCACCAATGTTTGCATCAATGACCGCACTCCTTTAAAGAGGATTGAATGGTTACCAACACAATCCTCGCGGTGTTGCCGTGGTGCGAGATCGTGCCCTTTGCGGTGCTATGGAGCCAGCCATAACCCATCCCTGACGGCCTCCCCCGTCGTCACGCTCTGGATTTTATCAAAGCGACGGGCGCTCACGCTGTGGAACCTGGCGGGCATCTGGTTGACTGCGCGTGGCGTTATAATACCGCCGTTGTTTATACCCGCGTTTGATGGTTGCGAGCAGGCTTCTTCCTGAGAGGCAGCATTGAGTGGTTCTGTTTCGCTGCTGGCGAAATTTGCCGGTCGTAGGTTGGCATGTTTAACAGCCTCTCCCTCGCGAGCACCCATACTTTTTCAATTTGTCATGCTTAGCTGCTTTCTGCTAATGATTAGGTCTGTAGCTTCAGCCCGGAGGGGAAACCCCTGGTTTGTGCCATCCGTCCTCACCCATGATGCCTGTCGCGCCCGGGTTCAAGCTTAGCATGCTCAAGCGCGAAGCGCGGCAACCCTCGCGTTCCAGTGACAATCTAGTGGTCGGCATTTCTGCCGAACCGAATGACGCTGATTTTCATTGACTGGACCGAGCGAATCGCCAGCGCGTGTTTCCACGATTGTTTACTTCGGCACTTTCGCCTCAATATGCTCTCCTTGGTCTATGCGTCCGGTCATCTGGAGCTGCTTCATCGATCTGCACACGCACTTCATCACCGTCGTACTGCTTGACGAAATAGGAACTGGGTTCAACGCGCGCAACACCTCGCCCTTAATGGTGTGGAGGCCATTCAGGACAGACTCAGGCCCAGTAAGCACCCACACGACAGGACCCCCGACGATTTTGGAATAGATACCATGGGGGCCTCCTCGGGTTAGGTGTAAAACCCGCATACATGGAACGCTACGCTCACTGTGCAATCAATGGACCGAGTGAGACGAATAGAGAAACCAATGCCTTTATGGAGCAGATCGCTGAGAACGCGGACGGTGCCGACGGTCGGTACAGCGGACAACTTGTCTGCAACGGCGCAACTTGTTCCGCTTGATCACCGGAGGAGTCAGCCAGATTTATGCGCAGTCGGCCTCAATCGTTTCCTCTTGATCAGACAAGCGTGGTGCAGGGGATCGCTTTGAAATTTGTCGCTGATGGGGGACTCTACGGATTGCCGCTACGGCCCCAACACGTTGATGACGCGCTGCGGCTGGTCCGGATCTTGACGCCGCGCGCGACGTGGGCGGGGTTGGAGGAGTTGGTGAGACAGTTGGAATGGACGACAGAGAAGCCGACCGAGCTTGGGTGGTAATGGCACAAATGGCCTACTTTGGTGATTCTGGTTACGCCGCTAAACTTACGATGGGCCACGTGATGGCAAAAGGAGAAGCAACATGCTCGAGACCATTGCAATCGTCATGGCTTGTCCTCTGGGCTTCTGGGTATTGTCACCTCGAACACCATGGGCGGATTCATTCATGCCCTCTTGGTCATCGCGGTCGTGGTGATTCTTGTTCGTGTCATTCGAGGTCGAGCATGGTTATAAGGACCCTGGAAATGAAAAGATATCAGGAACCACTTCGCGGCGCGTGGTGGGCGCACGCTTGCCGAAGTGCTCCTGCCGGATGGACCCAAGCGTCAACCACACGCTGGTCAAAGAAGGTTGGTGTTGGTCAATCTGTCAGTGCTGACAACCTGTCGCCGATGAAAGATTCCATGAAAACAGGCGTTTGTCCTTCTTCTTTTGAATCCTGGGACAAGCTGTGCGTAGAGGGGACGCAACCGCTCCATTTTTATACGCTTCGTATCTGTTTGAAAAATGCGGCCTCAATGATTTGAGGGCCGATGGTATGCCCTTTTGCTCAATTTGCACAGGGAGATGAACGTCACTCACTTTATAAAGGGCAGGGCAGTTGTTTATCTGAACTGAATGAAACAGTTCCCGTTCCTACTCAAAATGAGTTAATACGCATGATCGCTCACAAGACAAAGCGTGAATCTGTGCTGACCAACTTGTCGAGGAGACTATGGTCACGGCGCGAGAACAGAAGGAGGTGTAAATGAGACGACATGACCGTACAAGAGCGAGTCTCATGGTCAGTCTCGGTTGCATGACACTTCCTTGGGGGATGCGCTGTTGGACCAATGAGACCCTACAAGCAAGTTCTTCTCGTTCTCCCAGAGGCCGAGAGTTTGCGGATCGTGGAAGGCTCGAAAGTCACCCTCAATATGTGGCCACGCGTTCCCGGCTCGACCGGGATCGACTACGGCAACGTCAGCGAGTTTATTCAGGGTCGGCACGAGATCTTTCCAGCGTTGGAGCACGAAGTCGTTGGAATGAAACCCGGGGAGGAAAAGAAGGTTGAACTGAGTCCCGAGGAAGGCTTTGGTCCTCATGATGATGGGAAAAAGCTGACTATCTCCAAAACCCTGTTGCCGCCTGGAGCGAAAGCAGGAGATGTCGTTGCAGAATGATCTGGGCGAGTTCGCCACTGTGGCAGCAGTGGGAGACACTGACGGCTGTGTTGGATTACAACCATCCGCTCGCGGGGAAGCCGCTCGTGGTGCAGATTAAAATCCTCAAGGTCGAGAATCCGTGATCAATCATTCTCTAACCATGACAGGGACGCGGAAGCCCATCTATCCCTCGTCGTGTTTGTTGCATTTAACCGAGGAGGCTGCCATGGAATCTCATTCCAAAATCGTCGGTGTCATATCTTGTGGGTTCTGCTATGCTTGGTCTGTCCATGCCGCACATGCAGATAATGCGGCTGCGAGACAAACTGAAAGCTGACCAATCCGATCGTAGGCAAGGCGGTCAAGAGGCTGGTGAAACACAAATGAACGATATGAGAGGGCGGCCAGTCAATGAGGCAGCAAGACGATCAAGGGCGAAGTGTTGCGCGTCGAACGCGATAACATTTTCGTCAAGCGGCAGGACGGTAAAGAAGTGCGGTTGCATACCGACGAAACCACCCAGAAGGCGAGAAACATCGTGGCCGGGTGCAACGATATTGAGGCGAAAGTGAACGATCAGAATCACGCGCTGTCGATTCTCTCGGCCCAAGCGGTCACGGATCGCCGAAATGACAAAGAATAGGTGACATTCTGATTCTTGTGGTTCGACGGCATCGAAGCGCTGAAACAGATCGAGGAACTTTAATGGGAAGAATTCCGGCGATTGCGCGTTTCCGCATGTTCCGCACCGTGTCGTGAGATTTCCGATGACGGCCCACTGGCTCGTCACTTGCGGGACAATCGGTAGCATTCCCATTCCCCTTGTGAATGATCGGGAAATTGCATCCGGAATCAATGGCCGCCTGCCGTTAGTGACTCGCTGCACGAGGAGGTGAACGATGTTGGTTGATGTGACGGTGTTGCCGCTACGGGGAGGTACCGGCGTATCGGCGACGAAAATCGCCGAAGTGATCAAGATGATCGATGCATCGGCCTCCCTATCGACTCCGCCCCCTCGGGGACCTGCCATCGAGGGCGAGATGGGGAGGACGGTCATGCCGCGGATGAGTCCAGCGTCCGTCACAACCTGGTCCGCAGCATGTCGTCCCGCTAATGTTGTAACGGTGATCAAGATCTGATGACGATTTCGAGCAAAGACCACCGGCTGATTGGTAACATTACGGCCATCGAGCACAGAATCGGCCATGCCATGGGCCGGGCCATCGCGACCGATCACCTTGTGATACCGGCGCACCGGCGCAGAACTGAACCGCCGGTGATCCAGTGGCCTCGGCGATCCGAGGTGAGCGGTGGCGCTTGCTGGTCGGCATCCCGTTGCGGCGTTCGTCGCCGCAGAATTCCTTCCCTTCGGAAATCTGACATGTACATAATGGAACTGCGCGCTTTTTCGCGAAGCGCCTCCATCCAAAAAGGTGCAGGAACATTCTCCGAGATGCTATGCAGCTAGAGTGAGCCAAAGGAACCAATCTGATCATAGCGAACCACGACCCCAACGCAACCGCATCTAAAGTTCAGTGACCGTGTCCAGCAGCTTGACGCTTCTGCAGGTTGGCTGTTTAGGTTAACGTCGGCGCGAGGGACGTTTGAAGGGAGGCACTGTCTATGGAAATGACGTGGGAGAATCTCTTGCAGTTGTTTGCGTTGGGTTGCCGAGCGGGGATCACGATGCTCCGTTAGCAGATAGAGCAGGATGAATCAATAGACGATCGAGTGGTAGGATCAGGGAAGGAAGACTTTGAGCATTTCCTGAAGCTCACTCATTCGCGACTGGAGGGGCTCGATGCCGTCTTTTTCGTGCCTCGCTCGTGAAGGTCGACGATGAGGCCTTATTCACAGGTCAGTGCTTGCCTACTGCTTTGCATCACCCGCTTCGTGTTGGCGGTGTCGGTTCGTGCAACATTCACCACTGGTTTGTTTGGCGTTTCTCAACCCGCTTGATGTCAATGGCGCGAGTCGGCATCACATGCGCCATTTCAGGGCAGGGCGTTACTTTACAGAAGCCAGTCCACGACATTCTCGTTACTTTATCTTGGACGGATGGCTGCAACGAGGTACGACTCGTAATGCTACGGTTCGCCGGCGGCTGCGTGTGTACGCGTTAATGACGTGGCGTCTCGTCGGTCACCGTGTGCGGGTCACACGTGGCGTTGATTACGAGGTTTGCTTTCGTCTCTCTGTTGTAGGTTATTACGTCTTTCATATCAGGCACACTTGAAGCGCAAGATGCTCGATTAGAGGTTAAAAAAACAATGTCCTGTAGAGAGTCTGCAAATCTGCAATTCACCGCCTAGCCGGGAGAGCACCAGCGCATCGTCATCGGTGCCGGAAGTAGCATCCATCCCTATAGCCGATGTACTGTTGTAGTATCGCGCCGAACGCAAAGCGTGCGGAAGAGGTGAGCCAGGCTGGTACACATCATCGCCGACTATGGAACGGGTGACCTGGCCTTTGCCGAAGTGGTGCAGCGCGTTAAGCTCCACCTGCCAGATGCCGAACCGAGTGCCCGTACCGGTTCCCCCTTTTCCACCGTGGCAGCAGGTTTCTGTATCGCCCAACTGGGTGCTTAATCCCGCCCGCCAGGCACCTTGATCTATCACAACGTGGCCCGCGCCAGGACGACCAAGCGGCCCGACCGGGGAATGCGGGAGAGCAACTTGGCTTATGCACGGCTTCCACGGGGTCCGTGTAATCGGGGTCAATTCTGGTTATGCCCTCTCTTTCATCAAAGACGTCGCGGAGAAATTTCGATGGGCGGCGTCCCCAGCGGAAGGCAGCCAGTTCCGTTCGCGGGACATCTTTCCGCAAGCCGCTGCCGCCATCGCGCTGGGACTCCCTACGGCGTTGGGCGACGAGATCGACGCTCGCGCACTGCCGCCGCCCCCTCCTCGGTGATCGCCTACGTCGATGGCTGTGGAAACCTCAAGACCACCATCGCGTACGATGTCCAGAAGGTCCGACCGGGAAAGCGCATCCGCGTGCGCGTCAACGATCGCGAGCATGGAGCAGCGATGGGTGATGGCGCCTTTGCTGTTCGTCACCGGCGAATTGGCTTTTGCACCCGGGAGCAGCGGGCTGGCTGATGCGTCAGGCAGGCGAAGTCCGGTGGATGGAGATCTTCCTACGCGGCGGCAACGCGTGGGGACCTATTCGAAAGACCGGCAATCGGCTCCGCCGTATCCATTGCCTAGAAACTGCTTCCACACACTAGTATCTGTGGTCAAACTGAGGCAGAACTATCGCTGGCCGATCGGTTTCGATCGGTGCTCCCCCATTCCTTACGGTGCCAACCTGGTGCCAAAACACCCTGACCACCATGATCCAAGATGACCTGTACCATCACGAATTCTCTTCTTTTACTGAGGATTCGTCTTGCTGGAGTACCCTGTGGTAGGTTTCCGTCGGGACTGTAATCAGCGGGGTCAGTCTCATCCCATCTCGGTTATCACTGGCTGACGAGGACTCTCACCCTCGGAACCGCTGCGGTGGGCACAGGGGTCTATCCGTCCCCAAATAGCGGGAATACCACCTTTTGACACCTTACCACTTCCAAAAGAGAGCTGAAAGTGCCAATGTTGAATTCGGGCTGCGAAACGCTTCTGAATCGCTGGCATACGAAATGGCAACCTCAGGGATCGCTCAGTGCCGACCATGTCGGTAGCCCCAGTGGTAGCAGGACTTCTGCAACAACCTTGCCATTCCAGACGCGATTTTGATAAGCAGCAAACAAACAAACCGCAGGTCAGACATCACTCGCCGTCGTGGCAAAGAGAGAATGCCTGCCGATTATTCGCACCACCGTGACGATACACAAATGCGTCCGTTACTTTTGAGGCGAGATCAGCGGAGGGAGCCACTGCGGCGGTTCGGGCAGACGCGATTTGCCACAATCCACAGCTTTGTATTCGATCTTCTGAAATTTCCTTATCCCCAGAAGACTGCAACGCGTCACGCTTCCCGTTTTCTCATCCTTGATTTTGACTTCTGCTCCGGCGCTCTGCCGGCTGTCGCCGGCTCTTCGTCGACTGCAGTTTGAGGAATGAGCCAGCGCGTCTCGCACTTGAACCACGGTGGAGGACTCTCTTATGTTGTTCCTCCCCAGGGGCACGCTGTTGCAAAATGCTCAAATGAGGAACAGTGAACGAGCAGGTTCATGCCCAGTTTTTGCTCGAAGCGGAGCAGAATGTGAAGCCTCACCGCTGAGTCTGGCGCGAGGCCGTACTCATGCGCGTAGACGTAGGTAAACTCGGCTCCCAAAGAAAATCAAGGCGGAATAGTACACCCAGACCAAGATGACCATCGGGAAGACGCGGCGCCGTACGTCGACGCCATGAGCTACCTGGCTAACATGAGGCCGATCGCCCATTTCCCGAACGTGAAGAGCACGGAGGTGGCCACCGCTCCGAGCCCAGACGTCCCGCAAGGTTGATATGCCCTTCGCGGCAGTATTTTGAATATGAGCGAGAAGAGCAAAGCGAGCACGATTCGGCGAAGCCGTGAGATCCACGACAGTCAAGATGATCTCGAAGCCAGGGCACCGCCCGCTGGATGAATGTCCCCAGGGTAGAAAGAAGGATGCTCAAGATCAGGAGGCGAGGAGAAGAAAGCCTGTGCATAGTACGAGCATAAACGATACTAGTTGCGTTCTGAGTGCTCGCCATGAGAACTGAACTATTTTTTCTCGGGTTCCTCCAAATGAAGGTTAATGCATCCTGCAGTTCGCTAAACATGGCCATGGAGACGAGGAGCAGGATGATCAGACTCGACGAGCGTCGCAATGGTCCCGTATTGCGGGTGACCGACGCTGCGCAGCATGTTGGCTGATAGCCTCGGCCCCCGGTGCCCCCATCAGGACTTCAAACTGATCAAGCAGTTCCTTTTGCACGGCCTCCTCATCCGCTACGACAGCCGCAATGCCGACAGTAATCATCAACAGGGGGCGAGGGAGACTAGGGTATAGTATGACAAGGCGGCGCTCAACCGCCACGGATTATCACTCCACCACTTCGTGATGGTAGCCATGAGCAAATCGCCTAACTTTCTCGATTGCCCTGTCCGACTCTGATTGAATCCCATCCGTGTACTTGCCGGCCCAGTAGCCTCCGCTATCCCGCCCGGATAGCGGGTATTATCCGACAAGAAATGGTTCGCGATAAAAGAATGTGTCGGAGTCTCGTAATGATGGGTTGGTTCTCGCCGGGTCGATCCGCCAAGGAAACAGCCTCATTCTTTTTCCTTTCCAACGAACATATCCTTCAGGAGATCATCCACCGTTTTTTTGACCGTCCCTAACGCTTCCTCCGTCGCCTTCTGCAGAAGCTTCGCCGCCACGGCAAGCAGTGAACAGGTCCGCAACGCGTCCCGATCAGCGCCCCGGCGTGCCGGCCCACCATGCTGCTGGCCATCGTATTGACCCCGTAGGACGGATCCTCGGTCGTCCCCTTCGACCGTCACGGCAACCGGCAACACCGTGAAGCCATCCATGGTTTTCATAAACTGATTCACGCATGGGATTCGGACGTGATCGGAGAGGTCGGCCCAATCTTGGGCGCACCAGGCCGTCAAGCCGGCCATTCAGCCCGATCTTCCCGCTAGCCTCCACGGCGACAGAGGGCCATCCACACGGACCTGATTCAGATGCACCACCCGTCCTGATCTGGAGTTCGCCATGTACCGTCAGGAAACCTAGTCCTCGGAACTGCTCGATACGGGTCTTCTCCGCGAGGAACTCAAGTAGCGGAGACTTGATGAATTGGCCATCGGCTATGTCGAAAACTGCTGTACCGCTCAGACTCCGCCATAACGTCTCGCCCTTGCCCCGACCAGTTCCCAGTCGTGAACCCACCGCGACCGATGACTCGCGGCTCAGGCTCGGCGAACGCGGCCTTCGTAATGAGGCTGAGATCGAGGGGCGTTTCCCTTGGCATCCCAGCCGAATTCCGGCTGGCCCCTCCCTTCAGAGCGACCGTGACGGTCCCTTGCACCGATCCTCCCGCGAGGCCGATCGGCTCCAGCGTCGCCTGCATGTTGCTCCCGTCCCCCTTGGCGACGAGCCGCCCGTTGCTGATCTCGAGGTCCGATAGGTCACAGATCCTATGCTGAGATCGACATCGAGATCAACGGTATGGCGAGGCCCGTTTCGTCATCTTTCGCATCATGCGGCTTATCAAAGGTCTTGCCAGTCGGCGTCCGCTCTGAAGGAGAAGCCGTCAGGCCCGCGTACCAGTCTGGCGTCGAACGCATCCAGACTCCCGTGAAGCTGCAGGTGAGGGCGCGGGCCCATGCACAGACTCCCGCTCACCGCTACTCGATCCAGCCGCCCCTTCGGCCGCTCAGCCGTCACCGACAGTGCCATCACCTGGACCTCATCGCCGCTACGGACGATGTCGTGCACCAGATGCACTGTGGCCGGTTCGGGATCACGGCCCTTCACCGCGACTCTGATCGGTCCAAGCGTCTCCTTCCCCTGCAGGCCGAGCGTCTTGCCACCTGGCTCCTGAGTGACATGTGAGGTCCACAGTCAGTCGCATAGGACCGGGCCCGCGACCTGGCAATATGCCGAAGAATTCCACGAAGGGTTCACTGTCCCATTCCTTGTGCTCACGCTCATGGCGCCAGCGGGAGTCGTCGTGCCAGCGGCTGCCAGCGGCCACCGTCCGCTCGCCGTCAGGGTACCAGCTCTGGCACCGCCGGACTCTACGATGACCTCCGCACGCTGGAGTTCGGCTACGGTCCGAGGCCGCATCCACCTTGACCTCGGCCTGCAAAGCGAGCGATCGGGTCAGTTTATGCGTCTTGTCCAGCCGGATGTTCGGGTTCGCCGATTGGGCGAACCCTTCACGGTGAGGGGCTTCGTGGGGCCAGCCGTGACCAGCCGAACATCGCCTTTGAGGCTGCCGCCTGAAATCAGTCCCTGCTGTCGTTCCGTCAGCAGCCCCAGCCGGTCGACGAGTTCGCTCATGTCGCTGCCGGAGATGTCCAGCGCGAGGTCCGTCGCTCTGTCGGGATCGGCCGATCCGGCCAGATGCACCTGCGCGAGGAGCCTCTTCCCGGCCAGCGCCTGCACCGCCCACGAGTCCACGGTGAGGCGCGACAGGTCGACGAGGGAAGCACGGACCTCGGTGCTCAACGTGATCGGCGCGCTCGAAAGTCTCTCCTCCAGGCTCTACGTGATCTCGTCCAGATCCAAGCGACCGACGAACGCGACCTCATGGGCTCCGCTGAGGCGGACCTTCAAATCCGCGTCCAGCGCGCCGCCTCGGATCGACGCAAGAGCCTGACTTGCCGCCATCCCCACCCAGGGACGCAGCTGATGAAGGCCCAAGCGGTTTACTCGAGCCCCAACGTAATCGGCTCCGAAGATTCGCCTGTCTTCGAGGTATTTCCCTTCCTTGCCCTTGCTCCAAACTCAGCGTCAGTGGCTGAGTCGAGCGACAACGTGACGACGGGGCGGCGGCGCTCGACAACCTGATTCAGCCAATCCAGCCGAAGCTTTCTCGCCGCTGGGTCGAACTCGCCGGCTTGCTTAATGAGCAGATCTAGTGACGGCTCATCGGTTCTCGCGCCCGTGCAGACGCAGCTGAACCTCCTGGCCGCGGACGTCGACCTTCCACCTGACGCGGTCTTGGTCGACGGCAATATCGGCATGACCGTCGATGTGCGCCCGACCGATCCTCGTCTGGGTCCAGAGGCCAAGCAGCGGATTGAGTGTCTCACCGGGCAACTTGGTGAGACTTCAAGGTACCGTTGAGTGGCGGTGATCCCTGTTACATCGGTGAACCTCATGTGCCCGTCGCACGCAACGAGGCTACTTGTTTTCCTTTCAGCATGACGCTGGTCATCAACGGATCCAGCTTGAGCATCTGCAGGCCAGTCAGCCGTGTAGTTCCAATCGGCGACGATAGCCCAACGGCCCCATCAGACCGTCCCGTCCGGCTCCCTTCCTCCCTCAACATGACCTCGCTGCCTTCGACCCGGCCGGCCACGTCCACGATTGTTCCCATGCTCGTACATCCGACACGTGGAGCGAGCCTCAAGTTTGCCCGCCGCAACTCCATGCAACGGGTCGCGGGCCAGTAATGCCAGCCAGGGGCGCAGCGTTTGGATGTCCCACTGGGTCAGCCGGAGGGGACCAAACAGCCGGCTCGGTACCGGCTCCCGACGACGGAGTTCCTCCCCTAGGCCGATCCAGATGGAGCGAGACCGACGGTCCAACGCCCCGGACGAAAGGGTCTTGACTCTGTCGCTGATGGTGAGCGTGAGCGTCTCGATGGCCACGTCTCTGGTGGCAGAATCGGAACGATCCGACGTGCTGCAGTGAGACATCGACCGGCGCGCTCGGTTCCTGATCGCCCAGTTTGAGCCGGACGCCGATCCCTGTTACTTTGCCCCGAATGGATGTCTGAACCCCTTCGACGTGCGCCTCTACGTTCGCGTCGAATCGTCCCGCATGCACGTGTGGGATCCGTGGCTTCGCCCAACCAGAGATTCAGCATGTCGGCCAGTGACACCCGCCATCGTCGTCAGCGATATCGTCCGTCACAGCAGGGCGTTTCCCCCTCCATCAAAGACCGTCAGCTCTGACCGTTCCCGGCGATGGCGCTCCACCCCTGCCGATCGTCACGTTAGAGACGGCCCGCAGACTCTGCGCAGCCCCATCGTACCTGCCAGTCAACGTTTGGTTGAAGTTGACGACCTCCGGATCGGATGGCGTCGATTGAACCGCGGCCGGTCCGGACGAGGGCCCGGTTGGATTCCGCTCCATCTCAACAGGCGCCCTGCCTGGACCCACTTCCACTGAGAGGGTCAAGTCGGTGCTGCCGGAAAGGTCTGCCGTCCCATCGCGCTCCAGTAGGAAGCCGGTCTGGAGCGTGATGTTCCCAGCCCTCGCGGGTCCGAGCTTATCCAGCACTGCAGTAACTTGCCCTGTGATTCGGCGATCACCTTGCTCCACTGCGACGGTCAGCGTCCTCGAATCGAGCCCGCTCGATTGCGACTGGTATTTGGCGGATCGCCACAGCCAGCCCCATGTCCTCTCTCCCGAACCGGCTTCGTTGGCAGCACCCTGGTCGGAGGACGATCCGCAGATTTGCCCGCTTGAGCTCCAGCTCGTCGATCCGGGGCACACCTTCCGTGATAAACGACCATGGCACAGCGCGGAGCGCCACCCGTTCCACGGCGAATGAGAGACCCCAGACGTCGGATCTTCGTAGAGGAGCCCATCCACTTCGAGCGCACCCATCAGAGAGAGCAACCCGTCCTGGACTTCCAGCTTAGCTCCGGTCAGTTTCACCGCGAGCGGGAACGATGAGGTGACGCGGAACCCGTGCCGCGTCTGCGCGTAAAAGAGCAGGCTCGCGAGCAAGACGAGCGCGACCATGACGAAGAGTCCGAGCTTCGCCAGCAGAGACAGGCGGCCATGTCGACTCCTTGCGGCGGTCATCGACGCAGTCTCACAATAGTGAGGTCCTCAGGTCTACGTGAAGTCCTCGATCGCTTCTATGTCGTCGGTTAGGCGATCCTCACCCGGATACACTGACCGCTTTCCAATGTGCCTCTGATCGCTTTAGATTGCGCATATCGCGTGCCAACCGATATGGAGAGACATAACGTTAAGTATTCTTAAAGAGATCGTGCAACTGGACAAGATCGGGAGGAGGAGGAATGAGATTGCTGTATTGACAGAACAGCTTGTCCTTGCTCTGCTGCTAAGGACTTGTATTTCTTCAGGGTCGGGATTCTGACATTGTGTCTCGATTGGATAACTGTTCTCCTTGCCCGGAGGGAGGAGAAAGTGGTGCCTTGACCGGGTCGTCCGCCGGAATTGGGGGAAGGTCAGTATGCGCCGGGGGACACGGTCCCGGAACGGTTAGAGAAGGGACGCCCGGAGGGGGCGGAAAGAATTGGGGGATTATCCGCATCCGGTGCCGTCGTGGGAGCGGCACTAGACGTGTGATGGATATGTCTACGACTTTGTAGTAGACTGGCCGCAGCAGGCTTACCAGTCAGGTGGCGGGAAATTTCTCCAGCTTGAAATCAGGAGGCAAACCGATGCGCAAGCGGATCATCGCCCACGTTCAGAAAGAGACCGCATCTTCTGACCAGGATTGGTTGAATGTGGAGGGGCTCGCGGAGGTGGAGATCACGTCGGAGGACGCCGCTCATCCCATTGAGTCCGCGTTGCTGCCAGGTCGGGCTTCGGGGTGGCGTGCCGCAGGGCCCGGAAAGCAGACGATCCGGCTTCTCTTCAACCATCCGCAACGGCTGCGGCGGATCTGGATGAATTTCTTGGAGCCCGGAACTGAACGCACGCAAGAGTACGTCTTGCGTTGGTCGCCGGATAGCGGGCAGTCCTTCCGGGAAATCGTGCGGCAGCAGTGGAACTTCAGTCCCCAAGGGACAACGAGCGAGACGGAAGATCATCATGTTGAGCTTCCGGCAGTCACGGTGCTCGAATTGAACATCATTCCGGACATAAGTGGGGGAAATGCGTTTGCTTCGTTGGCGCAGTTGCGGCTTGCCTAACCCCGCCCTCAACTGGGCTGCCCAACCACGTTGCTGTTTAGGGTACCCTGCGCTCCGCGCGATCGGAAATATACGCCGGGTGACACCGTGGTCGAAGAGTTAGAGAAGGGAGCGCGAGAGGGGCCGAAAGGCTTGTGGGCTGATCTCGCTGCCCGTGCCGCCGTGAGAGTGGAGGAAACTTAGTCGGGCGCTACGTTAGACGTTTAGGTTTTCCTTTCCACACCTGGAACGATACGACTAGAACTGCAAAGAGACTCACCCCATTGCCTCAATCTTGACACCTTCCCCGTGGAGGGCCTAGCCTTTCCGTCACCGATCTGATTCGTGATGGATCACATGGGGAGGGAACCCGATGAAATCGAAGCAACCGACTCAATCCGAAGACAACGCGCCAGAGACCAGTCCGCCGAACGCGATTCTGGTTCTTCACACCTTCCGTGTCGGCGAACGCTCCACGAACAGATTGCCACACGAGCCTACGAGATACTATCGAACGACGCATCCGCCAAGGCCCTCTTGATGACTGGCTTCAGGCTGAGCAGGAAATCCTCGGACAACAGAAAAGACGGCATGCTGACATGCCGCATCGTGGTGGATATGCCAATGAGGAGCAAGACTGACAGCGAGGCAACCCAACCACTGAAATACCATCATGTGCCCAACCTCGACCCTTTGCGCCGTCGTTCGGTCGCTCCTGCAATGAGCCTCCTGCGAGGCTTTTATGCGCATGTCGCTCCGATTCCCCATCGCCGTTGTGCTGTCGATCGTCTGTCTTGCCGTGCCTACATGGGCAGACTATCAAGCTGGCTAGGATGCCTATAACCGTGGGGACTTCGCAACAGCCTTGCGTGAGTGGCGACCGCTCGCTGAGCACGGGAATCCGTGGGCCCAATTCAATCTAGGCCAACTGTAAATCAAGGATCATGGTGTCCCCCAGGACTATGTCCTAGCACGGCAGTGGTTTGAGAAATCCGCCGTTCAGTGGCGCGCGGAAGCCCAAACCAGCTTGGGGACTATGTATTTAACCGGTCATGGAGTCCCGCAAGATTATCAGCAGGCCTTGTTCTGGTTTCGTCTGGCCGCAAAACAAGGAAATGCAATGGCGCTAACAAAACATGGCCTCATGTACGAGCGTGGGAACGGCGTAACGCAGGATTTGTCCTGGCCCATAAGTGGTACATCCTGGGGGCAGCGAACGGAGATAACTTAGGGGCCGAGCATCGTGATGCGCTCGCCAAAGCGAATGACCCCTGCCCAGATCTTCCAAGCGCAACAGCGGGCTCTGAAGTGGGAGCCGGAAAGGCAGTGGAAGCCGAAAGGCAAATGAGCGACGACCGCCCCAAACGCGAAACCATGTCCGTTGAGAAGCTGACCGTCTCCAACATGGGGAAGATCGCCGCGATTGTGGAAGTGCTCGAACGGCTGGGCGGGATCATTGAGATGGGCAGCGGGTGGCGAAGGGGACGACGCACTAGCGATGTCGCATCGGCAAGCACTTGCGTAAATGCGGGGAACCTCACGTTCTTCCCAGAGCACGGACACAAGTTGAGGAGGAGAAGTGAGAAATATTTATCGAAAGATCAAGAAAAATATTCACAAAACCCTCTCCCCAGCTTCTGTGGATAAGTCTGTTCATAAGATCGCCCTCCCATCCAAATACCGCACATTTCTCCATCTCTCAAGACGGTCATTGCCTAAAAATATAGGCATTGATTGAAACGCGCCCTAGTACCACAAGATATGGGGGTGTTTCGAATAAGATCAAGTCAGAAACAACTATTCCTTGATAATTGCCAGGCATTTTCATGCATCGCATTATGGATTTCCGCACTGGGAGCGGGGTTCGCACTCAAGTTATGCACAGATACCCGCTCCTGAACTGTGTTTTCTGCTTCATTATTCGGAGTCGATGGATGTGGGTTGCTCGCCGACTTTAGACGCAGACTACTGATTCTCTCTGTATCCACTTTAGGCTTCTTCATTTCCTCCTTCTCAGCCGTACTCGCGTTGGACTTTACCGCCCCTGTCGTTTCCCTCCTCGACGGCGACACGATAGAAGTCCTGCACAACACCCGCCTGAACAGCATCGACTGCTCAGAGAAGGGCTAGGCCTACGGGACGCACACGCGAAGCACGCCGCCTCAGAGGTGGACTACGGGAAGAAGTCACGCTCCAAACCTTCGGCAAGGACAGAGTACGGACGCACCACCGTCAATCACACGCTGGTGGGATGCGTTGAGGGATACGGTACTGGAGGGGCTGGTGCGTCCACTTCCTTCATTTCAGCCACACTGGAGTGGTGAGGCTGCGAATATGCAATCCTCTGTCTATGAGAGGCCGCTTCTTGGAACAACAACCGTCACGGTCGTCCCTTGCCCAGGAGAGCCGGCAAATGTGACGGTTCCTCCGAACGGTCGAATGCGCTCGCGCATTCCGATGAGTCCGAGCGCAGATGGTTGGAGTATCTGCCTCTGTTCAATGCCGATCCCATTATCGCAGACGACCATGGTCGTATCGGAACCATCTTGCTTCAAGCGCACAATGATCCTTGTTGCACTGAGCATGGCGAATGATGTTGGTGAACGCCTCTTGGAGGATGCGAAACAGCGCAATCCCGCAGGCGGACTCGACTTGCACCTCGGGATCAATGTCTTTTTGACAGTCAAGTTCTCCTCGGCGGCAATTGGGCATCAAGGTACGCCTCAATGGCGGCCGGTAAACCGGCATGGTCAAGGAGCGAAGGACGCAGATCCATCGCGATCCGTTGGACCATTGCGACGGAGTCATCAAGCTGCTTCAAGATGGCGTTCGTTTTATCCTCGATGGTTTTGTCATCCTTGATTCTTCGCTTCACAGAGGCGACATAAATTTTGAGCAGGGCTAACAAGCCCACCGAGTTGATCATGCAGTTCACGGGCCAATCTGGCTTGTTCTTCTTCTCGAACTCATGTTCAGCCGTGCGGTTAGCTGGGTGAGTTCTTCGTTGTGCCTGTGCAAGACGACGTTAGGGCAGCTTGGCGACTCGAGGCAAAAAGACCACCGCAAGGGAAGTGACCACGAACAGGATGAGCCGCAGTACCTCATCAGCAGAGTCGATAGCTATAGAACCTCGCGGCTCCATCAAATGATAAGCAATACCAAGAGCCCCGACGAAGGTGGCGAAAACGACCGGGACCTAAGCCGCCATACCAGGCACTGAACAAAATCGCAGGGAGAATAATGAACAAGCCCGACGCGTGAAGAAAGTGCGGTCAGAGAGGCGGCTATAAGGATTGAGCCGATCACCGCAGCCACCGACACACCGTATCGGCGCAGGAAGGAGTCAGCTATTCAGTCATACAGTTTCTCACTCATAGAGGCGTGAACATTCATCACATCGGGCTCTGTTCCCTGTCAAAAACGCGCTTAGGCCGGCGATTTAGGACACTGCCACGCGAACTGACAGAACGTGGCTCCCTATCCCTTCCTTCCGCAATGAAGATTTTGGTTCGCATAATTCCTGTGGCCAAACTGTGGCAGAACTATCGTGTTCGATCCAGCGCGTACCTCCTTGGGTGAAACGTAAAAACCCATGCAACTGGTCTACCAGGGTCTACACCGAGGGGCCGTGAAAAGTTTGTAGCTGCAAAGTGGCTCTAGTGGTGCGCCCGGAGGGACTTGAACCCCCAACCCCCAGATCCGTAGTCTGGTGCTCTATCCATTGAGCTACGGGCGCGCTCTTGACGACAGTGATGCGTTTAGAGTTCTGAGTGTTAAGTTGGGAGGAGATCAGGGGCATTACGAGCATAAAACATCTGAAATTGGGATGCTCGCAAACTCACAACTCACATGAAACTCAGTAACTCGCTGTTTGCAGTAGCAGCGGCGGTTATACGGGTCTCTGGGCTTGTGGGTCAAGGGAGTGGAATTGGACCTGATGGTAGATGAGAATTCCAAAACAGGTATTCATGATTCATCACGTTCATCAGAGTACGAATCTTTTCTCAATGATGTGAGGCTGTGTAGCCTGACGCGGTTGCCTATGTCGAGAGGACGATGGGCCAATCTCCAAGTCAGTCCCAACAAGAGCCAGAATCTGCTGGAATCGCTCGAGACGTCGACCGCCCGGACATTTCCTCGTTTGGCAATGGGTCGTAGGCGTATTACTAGTTGTCGCGATTGGTTCATGGCTGGTATGGCTGCTCCGCCTATGTTCAACGGATGTTCATCGCAAGACGAGATATCCGCGCGGCTTGCGAACGGGTTATGCCGGAAACCGTCCAGCGCTGTGTCGATACGGTGATTATTCAACGTGGGGAGCGAGACGATGAACGTCCGGCGTTGCGAAACGGTAGTGGTTAGTTGGGATTGTGCTCACTACTGCTGTGCTTTTGAACCCATGTAAGAGTGTGGCGCAGGAGCTTCCGCCAGAGCCGAGAGCGTACGAAGTCCCAACGAATTCCAAGGTGGAATTTACCGGAGGTATCTCAGGGTGGTTGTTGAGTCAAGGACAGACCAAATGGAGCCATGATTTGTCCAGTTTGACCTACAAGGATGACTCGACGAACATCATGGAATTGTCCGGTCAGGCTACCCTCTCGAAACGATGGTTTGCTCGGGGTTCATTCTGGGTATGGCATCATGGGGAACGGCACGTTGGTCGACGATGATTTTAGTAGCGCCAATGGACCGCTCGAATCGCGTACGACCAGTAACATTACGGGAAACAATCTCTGGTATGTGAATGGGGACTTTGGCGCAAAGCTCTTTCAACTCCCAAATCATCGAGGAACCATAGGATTCTTCACGGGGATTCAGTACTGGCGAGAACAGCATGAAGCGTCTGGAGTCGTCCAAAATTTCTGTAATCCTGTCACTCTTCCTGCAATCCGGCGAACACCGGACAGGACTTGGCTCCCGGACAAAAGGCCATTACCAATACGGCGACATGGATCTCTTGGCGGCTGGGCGTCGAGGGAGATTATCGCGTGACCAGAAGATTCAGCCTTGAGGGGAAGTTCGCATTCAAGCCCATTACATCATTGAATAACGATGATATCCACCATTTGCGGCAGCCACCGGGGCCCTGCTGGCGTTGCAGCAAGATCCTAGCTTTAACATGACGGGAACCGGGATTGGAGCTGATGTGGATGTGGGCGCGAGCTATCTGGTGACACCCCGATTCTCCATCAATCTGGGTTATCGGTTTTGGTGGAATCACGTTGCAGACGGAAAAGTGACTGTGTACCCCGTCGGCGCTGCAGCTAGTACCTTCAATCTCAATGAGTTCCAAACCTACCGCCACGGCATCACGCTGGGTCTGCGATACACATTTTGAGAAGGTGCTCAGAATCGCACAAGCGTCAACGGCGACGCCCTGACGGCAGCGTTTCGTCTTCGTATTGGAGCAAAGAGCCGTTTGGCTTCTGGATGGAGATGGCTTGGATGGCCGTGGGGAATGCCAATGGTGCGGAAGAGCGGTGTGAGCCTGCCGTTCGGATGTAAGTAGCCGGCGCGAAGCGGGACGGTGCGCGTGCTGTGGCGGATCAAGTGGCAGGGAGTCGGTCTGATCGAGGTGAGCCACTCGGCAATGTCATGCGGGTTGCCGATCGAGGCGGAAAGCAAGAGCAGCCGTGCTTGGGTCGGGCAGAAGATGATCGTTTCTTCCCAGACGACGCCCCGCTCCGGATCTGCGATATATTGCGACTCGTCCAAAATGACCAGGCCTAACGTATCCAACCGTACGTCGATCTCACCGCCTCCTGCGTCGTAGAGCAGATTCCGCAAGATTTCCGTCGTCATGATCAGCAGGGGCGCCTGCCCGTTGTCGCGCCGATCGCCGGTCAGAATGCCGACCTGGTCTGGACCGAATATTTTTGAAAACTCCGTGTACTTGGTATTCGAGAGTGCCTTGAGAGGCGACGTATAGATGACGGTCCGATTCTCCGCGATGGCGCGACGAGCCGCTTCGACCGCGACATAGGTCTTTCCGCTTCCCGTCGGGACGCTCACGACTACGTCACTCTCTCTCAGTTTGGCGATGGCGTCTTCTTGCCAGGCATCCGGGACAAAGGTCTGTGATGGCGGCACTCCCAGTCCTTCCAACCAGCTGGACAGGGTGATGGCAGGCTCATGGGATTCCGGCTCAACCGGCCTGTGGGTGGTGCGACGCTGCGGTGCCGAGGACTTTGGTTTCCGCGCGGCAGGGACTTGAGGCGAGGTGGAGCGGGGCGAGCCTGTTGCTCGCCGATCAAGGTCATCAGGTCGGACTCAAACCCTGCGCGGTTCTCGGCGGAATGGCGCAGCAAGACCTCGATCAAGCGGCGTTTGCCTGCGCGGAAATGTCGTTGAACACGCCCGCGCGCCAGGCGGTGCAAGAGCGCGATCGGTTGTTGAGCCAGGAGTTGTTCGAGTTCTTCGGTGGTCATCTCGATTCCGTTAGGCGTGAAGCGTTATGTGTGAAACGTCCAGCCGACATAGCGGCTCGATCCGAGTCTATCCCTTACGCTTAACGCCTCACCCTTGACGTCATTTCTCATGGCAATTCCTCCAGCACGCCCCGGCGCAGGGCGGCGATGGCACGTGAGGCAGTGTCTGCCAATCCTGGGTGTGTGGCCTTGAGCGTGTGCAGCTGTGACAGGAATTCCAAGGTTCGTGCTAAGAGGCGATAGATATCCCCTTCAGCCATCGTAGTGCTTTTACAGAGACCAATCCACGTGAGCGTGGGATCGCCGATCCACCGTTCCGTCACCGCGGCAACGTCGGCCCGCAGGAGCGGGGGATCTTCATGCGGCGAGAGCGACGCAGCCAGTTTTCGCACCTGCCCGAGCAATGAACCCAACCCGGAACTGACGCGAGGAAAGGCGCCGGGGCGATCGTCGTCATGCGCGATGCTCGACATGACGGCAGCCAGCATGGCGGGATCGGCTCCGGTTGAACGCATCGGCCCGGAGCAATTCTGTGATGAGCAGCGGAGTGGTCGATGCGGATGAGCCTGGCCCATTCTCCGTCTTCGGTCAGACGGGCCGTCGGCGTGAGATATCCGAACTGTTGCAGGACGTCGATCTTCTCCTGGAAACGGTGCCAGAGACTCGTCCTCAAGAGCCTGGATCGATTTGACGTGTCGATGCTGTTCCTGCCGAAGTTTGGCGGCGAGGGGATAGTCCCTCTGACAGGCGGAACGCGAAGGACAGGTTGGACAGGAAAAGTCGCCCAGGGTTTGCACGATGGCGTCCGGAATCGGTTCATCGTCCTTCGGAACCAGGATGGGAAGCTCCGGCAGCCTGCCGGGCAACTCTTCCAGGTGATGGAGTAACTCTTCCACGCTCTCCGGCGTGCACCAGGGATAGACCGGCGCGTCCACGCAGTCGAGGACACGGTCGGACACTTCGGTCACCGTGGAGGCGGGAGATTCGGTAATGCCTCCGCCCAGACGCAGTGCCGTGATCATCGGACTCTTCTGTCCCTTGCTGCGATATTGCCGGAGGACCACGCCTCGGCTGCGGCCGAAGCCCACTACGCGACCGGGCGTGAGAAAGTGAAAGCGTGCGGCGACTTCTGGTGGTTCGTGCCTCCTGACGGGGCGCGGTGCGATTTCTGCCGGCGGACCTGGTCGAAGGTCTGCCATTCTGTGATCCAGTCGGTGCAGACGCGTGGCCCGAACGGTTCCATCTGATCGCGCAGATCGTCCAGCTTGCGTTCAAGACTTCGGCGCGCTGGTTGAGCTGAAATTGCGCAAAGCTTTTGGCGAGAATCGGTTGGATTTGATCCAGCGCATGCGCTTTCAAGAGATTCAGGACCATCGGATAGCTGATGACGAATTGGCTGTTGATCGCTTCCGGATGGCCGGTGAACCCTTTGGTCAGCACGTTCAGATCGATGTAGGGCGAGGGGGTGACGATGGCGAAGCCCACGAGATCTTTTCCGCGGCGTCCAGCGCGGCCGGCAATCTGCTGCACCTCGCCGATCGTCAAGTCCGTGAAGTCGCGTGACTTGCGAATGCTGGACTGCGTGATGATGACGGTTCGCGCAGGGAAATCGACTCCGGCGGCCAGTGTGGTCGTGGCGAAGACGGCATCGAGGCAGCCATGACGCATCAGTTCCTCAACCGCGATTTTCCACGAGGGCAGATGGCCTGCGTGATGCGCAGCCACGCCGATGCGCTGCACGGTCGGAATGAGCGGGTGTTCGGCGATGCTGGGATATTGGGCGATCACCTTTTCCAGCACGGTGGCGATGGCCTGCTGCCGAGGCGGTGGGAGGAGGATGCGGCTATGGTCGAAGGCCTGCATCGCTTCATCGCACGCACGGCGCGACGTGAGGAACACGATGGCAGGGGTCAAGTGCTTTTCGCGAAGTGCGATGATCAGATCAACCGGATGAATCGAGGGAGGCATGCAGTTTCATTCCCTTTGCAATCACGACCAAGCCGGATTCGGTGACGGTAAATCGCTGGGCGTCGGCCTCTCGGTTGTACCCGATTTCCGAGTTGGGCGGGATGATGACATCCTTGTCGATGATGGCCCGTCTGATACGACTCTGTGCGCCGATGACGACGTTTTCCATGACGATCGATTCACGCACGTCCGCGTTGTCCTGCACACGGACGTCCGGTGAGAGCACTGAGTTTTGCACCCGGCCACCGGAGAAGATGCAGCCGCCGCAGACGATGGAATCCAGGGCCACGCCCATCCTGCCGCCCTGATAGTCTTGCGCGAAGACGAATTTAGCCGGTGGAAATTGTCCTTGATAGGTTCGAATCGGCCAGTGCTGGTCGTAGAGATTGAAGAGGGGATCCACCGCCACGAGGTCCATGTTCGCTTCCCAGTACGCGTCCAATGTTCCGATGTCTCGCCAATACTTCACGTCCTTTTTGTTCGCGTCGATAAATTTGTAGGCGTAGACACGTCGATCGCGAATCATTTGCGGAATGATGTTTTTCCCGAAGTCGTGACTCCCGCCCGCCTGGGCGTCGGCAATCAAGTACTTCGCGAGAGGACGTTGGTGCGAAACAGATAGATGCCCATCGAGGCAAAGGCATGGGTCGGATCGTTGGGGATAGACGGCGGGTGAGCCAGCTTCTCTTCAAAGTTCGTAATCCGGAAATCTTCATCCACGCTCGATCACGCCGAATCGATGGGCCTCTTCGATCGGAATATCGATCGCGCCGACCACGGCATCGGCGTCTTTGGCGATCAGCCAATGGAACATCTCCATATAGTTCATCTTGTAGATATGGTCGCCGGCGAGGATGAGCACATAGTCCGGTTGTTCGGTGTCGAGTAGAAAAAGGTTTTGATAGACCGCGTCGGCGGTGCCTTTGTACCATTCTTCGCTGATCCGCTGCTGGGGTGGAATCGAGGCGATGAATTCGCCGAGTTCGGCGTTGAAGATGTTCCAGCCCGTGCGGATGTGCCGGTCGAGCGAGTGGGATTTGTACTGGATGAGGACGGCGACTTTTCGAAGCCCGGAGTTGAGGCAATTGCTGAGCGTAAAATCGATAATACGATATTTCCCGCCAAAGGGAACCGCCGGCTTGGCCCGATGTTCGGTGAGGGGCTGGAGACGTTCGCCCTTCCCGCCCGCCAGCACCATGGTGAACACGTTCAGCATTGCGGCAAATTGTAGCAGGACGCTGAGGAAATAGAAAGAAAGCAGACTCGTTGACATCGCGAGACTCTGAGATGATACTACACTGGACAGCTTGGGAGTCTCGGTCAGTATTCGAGCAAAGGAGTCAAGCATGAAGCGGGATGTATTAGTCACGTCGCTGGTGAAACAGAAGACGGCTCAGAGGCCGGCTGTGGACCGCAGTGTCGATGCGCTCCGGCGGTGTAGAACATCTTGAAAGTCAAATGGCAAAGTTGTCTCGAATTGGTCCGCGAGCATGCGGAGGATGTCGATCGATTGGTGCGCATCGTGGCCGAAGATCGCGACGTCAATTCGGCGACAGCTATTGCGCAAGCATCACGAGCAAGTCCGGGTCCGCAAGCATCTTCGGACTCCAATTTCAAGGTGGGATTCTCGACTACTGAGCACAGCAGCATCCGCTACCAGCGATCCAATTCCGCGAGAGCACATTCCGCAGGATCTTCATTTGGGCTTTTCAAACCGCTTCACGCTGCGATCACCCTGAAGAAGCAAGGAACCGATCTGGTCGTAACGGGTTCCGGCCCTCTCGCGAGTAAGATTGTTCACTTCACTATTTGCGCATGCGGCATTCATTAAGGCGAGGCCATCTTGGGCAAAGAGTGACTCCTGAAACCGATCTTCTGATATACAACACCTCTATGAGAATGCGCTTGGTTGGGTTCTAGTACACCTGCCACTGCATCGTGAGTTACTCCTCTGGGCTTCGGATTTATTGGGCTCGTCGTGCTGTGCTCCAGCCGATCGAAGTGAACTCCTACCGAGGAAAACCTTGCTTGGGAAAAGCAAGCAAGAACTCGTCGCATGTGCGAGTAACCCTCTTCAGGAAGATGAAGACGGCCGAGGAATAGTGCTGGTCATACTACAAAGAAGCGCCCGTGTTTGAGGAATCATTTACCTCCTCTAAGGCCAGTAGACCTGGAGCTCATCATGGGTGTTGGGCGCGCTCTCCTCATGGAGGATGATCGCGTGGTGGGGGTAGAGTATAAGTCGGTGCCCCCGTCGGTTGATGCTACGGATCACTGCGAGGAGATTTTCGTACCTGTGTTCAATAAATACTATCCGATCTCCTGCGTAGCCGCTCCTCTCTTGGCCCAATCCAACGAGCATGATGATGGCTCCGGCCCGGTCCTCAGGGACAGGGGAAAGGAGGACATCATGACGCTTCTCATTATCCGTCTCACACAGTTCTACCTCGTCGTTTACTCAATGTGGCTTGTTGCCGGAATAGGGAGAAGAGGCGTCTGGAACCAGCGACAGATTACCACCCTCGCCCGTGCGGTTGGCCTTCTGATCCTGAGTAGCATCGGGCTTCTGGCCTCACCTTCCCTGTCCCTTGCGTTGGAAAAGTACGGTCGTCCATTGCCATCAATGGAGCAGCCGGGCGGCGCTGCGGCATCGGGAAGCCGAAGAGACCTTATTCGGGGGATATTTTCTCGAAGCCGCCTTTGTATCCAACCCGACGTTCGCTGCTCGTCCCGATAACACGGGATTAGTCGGCCTCCGGCATATGCTTCACTTGGAAACCGATCTCTACAAGCAATACCTGACCTTTTACACCGATCAAAACTTCTTCTCAGATCGAACAAACGGATGGATCGTATTGAGTGAATGGGATGGTACCTACGCGCTCACAGGCCTTGTGGATCGATTTGGTTGGCGTATTCAGTATGAGCGCGATGCTCCCATTGATAAGAGTGGCCTGAAGCGAAGCCTATGCGGATACCTTGCTCACGGCTCGATTTCAGGCGACAGAAGATTTGAGTTGGTGGAAAGCACTCTTTCCTCATCAGAACCTGACGGCCTATGCCGGTGCCGGCTGGCTGTTTCAGAACCAGCAGCTACTTTGCCTGGCCAGATAATACCGGAAGAGCCTTTACCGGTATGTGGCCCATGCGGATCTCGACCTCTACAAGAACAGAGTCGTGTTGTACGGAGATGTGAATCTCTTTACAGACCGGGAGTCTGGAAACTCGCTAAACCCCCAGCGAGTTGGATTGGATTATCGGGCTGGCGGTGCGGTTTCGCAGAGGATACGGAACTGAGCGTGTATCGAGAGCAGGATCAACCGTTGGACAAGGCGCGGGCTCGTTCAAAATATGCGGCCGTTCAACTGCGGTACTCGTTTGATGTTCCCAAGCGGCTTTGCGAAGTAATGTCGTGCAAGGTGTCGATCTACGGATCACATCATGCAGTGGTCCGATCTCGCACCGAGCTTAGTGAGGGATGGTGATCCGCCTCTGCTACGATCTCCAGCGCGCGACATCCTGAATCAAGCAGAACGCCGTATGCGTCATCTGTGGGGCCCCCTTGAACTCACCTCCGAGGCCTGCCGGAACCGAAGGGACATAATTCGGATCAGAAGACTTCTCCCAGACCGAATTATGAGCCTGGTTTGTCCCCCAGCCTCGTACGTAGAGGAGCGCCAGCACCGGCTCGGTCGCCGATCGCTGCGAGCCCGTGACTTGTCCGACCACCGTCATGCGCGCCCAGTGTCGATAGCGAGCGAGGGATTTGTTGCTTGGGAATCATGACCCAGTAGTAGCCGGCTTCGGTCGCCATCCATGTCTCGCGGGACGATGGGGCATATAATCCTGGTCTAGCGGGCGGTTCTTCACATACAACCAGAGGTATCGGCCCACTCTCTTCTTCCTCAATGATCGTGCCCCCAAGAGCACCACCTTCCCGCGATAGGTGTCCGGGTGGGCGATCAGCTCGCTGCAAGTGTCACACCGGGCTCAGCCATCCTGAGATATTTACGCGGCACGTTACTGCATCCCGCAAGCACGACAGTCAGGCTGATGACCAGTGCAATATGCGAGGAGCCAGCGCTTGGAGCAGAGTAGGACGGAGTCATAGGATGATGTCCTTCGTTGTGGGATGTGCCCAGTGCGATGCATGGTGTACAGCGCCCGCACGTCTCGCCGATGTACGGGCTGACGATAGCACTTCCGGTGAACCGGTGTGAGACCATCACATAGTTACCGATTCGGAATCAAGGTGGGAAGAGAACCTGGAGGCGCCGGGTGCACGGTCACGCGCTCGGATCCTGCCCCTGGCCTTGTGTAATTTCTGATACATCAGACCAGGGCATGAAGAATACCTGGGTGATAGGCCGAAGCCAGATGAGCACGAAGAATCCTTCCCGAACCCACTAACCGAAAGTTCGGCTCATTTCTCAAGAGGTTCCTTGCTTCGACCCTCGCACGCTGTATAATGATTTCGCCTGAGAGGACGATTCGGTCAACTGTACCCACCGCCGCAGCCATGCAGTGGTCTATGCGGAGGACCGTCTGTGTTTGTGAATCGGCAATTGTGTTCGCTCTGCTCCATCATCAGTTCTCAGCGTTCTGAGCTTTTCTGCCTATCCCTCCAATGCGGCCTCGCCGGCTCCGGCTTCTGAACAGGCTCCCGAGGGATCGAAGGTGCTTCGTCTCAGCGTCAACGAGGCGCTAGGACTGTTCCTCAGCCAAAACCTTGATGTGCTCATCGCCAAGTATGGGATCGACTATAGAAAGGGACAAGAAGTCACCGCGCGGCTTTTTCCGAATCCATTGGTAATAATCGGGTACGCTCAGTTCCTATACGCAAGGGAGGACGCTGTCCAATAGCGGTCAACTGTTTGCGCAAGTGGCTCAATTGTTCGAGTTAGCAGGGAAACGGGGCTATAGAATCGAAAGTGCCGGGTTCGGCACACAATCGGCAGAAGCGGCCTTCGAAGACGCGGTGCGACAACTCGGGTTTACCGTCAAAGGATACCTATTACCGGGTTCAGTTAGCTCAACGCAGGCTGGTATTGGCAGAGGAGAATCGCGACCGTTTTTCCCGCATCCTCGAGAATTAATACTATCCGATTCAATAAAGGGTACATCGCGGAAGTCGACCTGATCCGGATTCGTTTGCAGATGGTGGATTTTCACTCGCAGGTGATTCGATCGCTGCAGGAAGCGGAATCGGCGAGAGGCGATCTTCGTCAGTTGCTACGGTTATCCCCCAAGACGCCGCTGGAATTGACCACGGAGTTGGCGTTCCGCCGGGTCGATCCCGATATCGAAACCTTGCGCGTGACGGCCCTCGATGCGCGTCCGGATATCCGTTCAAAACGCTATACTTTTTCGCAGAGGGAATCCGATCTGAAGCTGGCGAAGGCCTTCCGGGTTCCGGATGTGACGATCGGGGCAGGGTACGCAATTCAAGGATCCCAGGGGCCTGATAATCCAGGTCAAGTTGCGTTCAACGCCGGGATTCCCTTGCCCCTGTTCAACAGAAACCAAGGCGGAATCCTCCAGGCGGAAGTCTCCCTACAATCGGCGGAAGCCGAATTGAACAAAACTGTCAATCTGGTTGAAAATGAAGTGGAGGTGTCCTATCGCAACCTGGTGCAGAGCCGGCGATTGGTTGAAGCCTATTTCGGCGAGGTGTTGGACGACGCCCGTGCGACGTTTACGATTGTCGAACGGGCCTATGAACGGGGCGGCGCGACGATTCTCGATTTGCTCGATGCCGCGCGCACCTCGCGGACGATACAGCAAAACTATATCGAAGCCCTATTTAATTATCAGCATCACCTCTTCTTGTTAGAAAGCGCCGTGGGGCAGGAGATCAAGTCGTGACGAGCCAGCTTCAAGTTGAGGCAACGGTTGAGCAGCTGAATGGATCTCGCAGACTTCCTCTCATGCTGTCAGTTTTAACCGTAGGTGTGGTCTGTCTTGTCCTCTCTGCCTGCGGGAGAGGAGAGGAACCTACCGTCCCCAATGCCGCGACGGCTGCACCCCAAAAGGTCGGACCGGTTGTGGAATCGAAACCTCGGGTCGAAACGACGCTCGCCGAACTCGGGTCGGATGTCCACGAGCTCAGTTTGGCTGGAAAGATCGCCTACGGGGAAGATCGCTATTCCAGAGTGTCCTCTCCACTCCAAGGCCGGGTCGTCGAGGTGCGCGCGCATTTGGGCGAACACGTGCAGGCCGGAGTGTGTTGTTGGTGTTGGACAGCCAGGAAATTGCCCAAGCCTATGCGGAATACGCCAAGGAAGATTCCGAGCTTCGCTACGAGACACGCGCCTATGAGTTGGCGAAAGACCTGTATGAGAATAAAGCGCTGGCCATGAAAGATCTCAAGCAAGCGGAAAATGAATTGATCAAGGCGCGCGCAGAATTCCGCCGTGCAAAAGAACGATTGTTGTCGTTGCGGGTTCCAGCCCAGGAATTGGAGAAACCCTCGAGCGGCAAAAGATCACGTCGAGATTCGAAATGAAGAGTCCGTTGTCCGGCACTGTGGTGGAGCGAAACGTGACCCCGGACAGTCGATAGGGGAGATTCCGGCCAGGTGCTGTTCACGGTCGCCGATCTCGATATGTTGCAAGTGGTGGCGGATGTGTATGAACGGGATCTTGCCTACCTTGCGTTGGTGAAGGAGGGGCAGTCTGCCAAAGTCAGTGTGGAAGCGTACCCGGACGTGACCTTTCCCGCGACCGTGGCCACCATCGGCGACGTGGTAGATCCGACGTCCAGAACCATCAAGCTGCGTGCCTGGGTCAATAATAAGGATCATCGGCTGAAGCCGGAAATGTTTGCGCGCCTTCATGTCCAGGTCGGCGAGTCCACGCCGTTGTTGGTGATTCCTCGCGAAGCGGTCGTGGTCGAGGATGGAAGACAGTTTGTGTATGTCGTCGAAGGCCCCGATCAGTATGTCAAACGGGAAGTCAAAGTCAGCACGATCTCACCGGATAAGGTGCGTGTCTTGGAGGGTTTGACATCGGGACAACGCATTGTGACGAAAGGCGCGGTCCTGATCAGAGGGCAGGAAGCCAAGGGATAGCGTCCCTACGTGTGGTTCTCTTCCTTCGATTTGGAATCTGATCGCATCCCATGATAGCCAGAATCGTCGAACTTTCTCTGATCCAACGGGTTTTGGTCTGCACCCTGGGCTTTTTCCTCCTATTCGGCGGACTCTACGCCTTTCATACCCTCGATGTGATTGCCTATCCAGATCCCTCTCCGCCGATGGTCGAGTTGATCACTCAATATCCAGGCTGGTCGGCTGAAGAGATCGAACGCCAAATTACGATCCCCATTGAGGTCGCACTCAATGGAATGCCGGGCCTCACGGATGTTCGTTCGATTTCGATCTTCGGGCTGAGCGACATCAAAGTCTATTTCGATTTCGACACGGAGATCTTTCGCGATCGTCAGGAAGTCTTGAATCGGCTGGGTTCGGTGTCACTCCCTCCGGGGCGGCGCCGTCGCTGTCTCCGTGGTGGGCGATTGCAGAAATCTACCGCTATGAACTGACAGGGACCGGCGACACCACGCTCACGGACCTGAAAACAATTCAGGACTGGCAGGTTCGACGGGAATTCCGGCGCATTCCCGGCGTCATCGATGTCACGGCGTTCGGGGGACGACCAAAGAATATCACGTCGATATCGACCCGGGACGGTTGATCAGCTACGGCATCAGTCTGTCGCAGGTGATGTCCGCCTTGACGAATAGCAATGCCAATGTCGGAGGCAGTTACCTGACCATCGGGCCTCAGAACTACAACATTCGTGGACTGGGTCTCATCAACGGGATCGCGGATATTGAAAACGTGATGGTGGCGGAAAAAGATGGGACACCGATCTTCATCAGGACACTTGGGACGGTCGCAGTCGGCTCCCGGGTTCGATTGGGGAAGGTCGGCATCGATGACCGCGACGATGTCGTTGAAGGCGTCGTGTTGCTCCAGCGCGGCTACAAGGCGCTCAATGTCCTTGAGAAAGTTCGAGGGAAGGTTGAGGACCTCAACGCCTGGAAGTTGCCGGCCGGCGTCAAGATCAAAACCTTCTATGATCGCACGGCATTGATTCATACGACGGTGGAGACCATAACGAACATTCTCATCAGCGGCATGATCTTGGTCTTTGTCATCTTGTTCGTGTTCCTGGGACATTTGCGAGCGGCCATCATTGTGGCCTTGACCATCCCGCTCTCGTTGCTCTTTACCTTTTCGATGATGGTGCTCATCGGACAGTCGGCGAATTTAATCTCGCTCGGCTCTATCGATTTCGGAATAATCGTGGATGCCACACTCATCATGGTGGAGAGCATCTTTTTCCATCTGGCACACGGGAGGAAGACCCACGGCTTGACGTTCCACCAACATATCGTACGGGCCGCCCGGCAGGTGGGACAGCCGATCTTTTACTCCACGGCGATTGTCGTGGTTGCCTTCATTCCGCTCTTTACGATGACGGGTGTGCCGGGGAAGATCTTCGCACCCATGTCCATCACCTATGGGTTTGCCTTGGTGGGCGCGCTCTTGATGGCCTTTACACTGGCCCCTGTGCTGTGTTCCTTCTTGCTGACGGGCACGATTGGTGAGGAGGACACGCTGGTCGTGCGGGGAATCCGTCGTGTTTACACCGGCATGTTGGAGTGGGCGTTAGATCATCGGACGGTCGTCGTCAGCGCCTGCGTCGGGCTCCTCGCGCTGACCTTGGGGGCGCTGCGGGTGATTGGCGGGGAGTTCATGCCGGCACTGGAAGAGGGGAATCTCTGGGTTCGCGCGACGATGCCTGTGGATGTTTCCTTCGATCAGGCGGCGCGGTTGACGAACGATGTTCGCCGGATGTTCCGCGACTCGCCCGAAGTCACGACCGTGGTGTCACAACTAGGTCGTCCGGACGACGGTACCGATCCAACGAGTTTTTCCAGCGCTGAGTTTCTGGCCAATCTCAAGCCTGAAAAGGAATGGCGCCCCAGGTTGACCAAGGATGCGCTCATCGAGGAGATTGACGGGAGGCTGAAAGGCATTCCCGGAATCACCTTCAATTTTTCTCAGGTGATTCCAGGACAATGTGGAAGAAGCGATGTCGGGGGTGAAGGGAGAGAACTCGATCAAGCGTCTTCGGGCCCGATCTGAAAACCATGGAGGCAAAGGCCATCGAGATCGAGCATGTGATGCAGCAGATCAAAGGCGTCAAGGATCTGGGGATCTTCCGCCTCTTGGGGCAACCGAATCTGTTGATCCAGGTCGATCGTGAGGCGAGCCGCACGCTATGGACTGCGAGTGGCGGATGTGAATGCTGTGGTGCAGGCCGCCGTTGGAGGTCAGGCTGTGACGCCAGGTCTATGAAGGGGAACGATTGTTCGATCTTGTCGTCCGATTTCTCCCGGAGTTTCGGCAGGATGTCGACGCGATCGGCAATATTTTAGTCAGCACCCCGGATGGCGCGCGCATTCCCTTGAAGCAGGTGGCTTCGATCACGACGCAGACCGGTGCGTTCATTATCTACCGCGAAAACAACGCAGCGCTATATTCCGATCAAGTTCAGTGTGCGGGATCGTGACCTCCAAAGTACCGTAGAAGAGGCCCAAACTCGCCTGGCCAAGGAGGTGAGCCTTCCCGACCGGTATCGGATGGAATGGGCGGGCGAATACGATCAGCTCAAAGACGAGCAATCACGATTGGCCGATGGTGGTGCCAATCAGTCTGGTCATCATTTTGTTCCTATTGTACAGCGCCTTCAATTCGATCAAGAATGCCCTCCTGGTGTTGAGTGGCGTCCCCTTTGCGCTCGTAGGAGGCGCGGTCTCGCTCGCGGTCACCCACACGAGTTTCAGTATCTCGGCCGCGGTCGGCGTCATCTCGACGCTGGGGGTGGCCATCCTTGGTGAGGTGTATTGTTGATTTCCGGATTGAAGATTACCGGCGCACAGGGATGACCCTTCGGGAGGCCGTTCGGAAGGGGGCGGATGTGCAGATGCGTCCGATTCTCATGGCAACGTTGGGCGCGGCCATCGGCTTCGTTGCCGGCTGCACTCGCGACGGGCATTGGATCGCAGGCGCAGAAACCGCTCGCACTAGTCGTGGTGGGAGGACATGCTGACGGCAGCGGTATTGAATTTGGTTGTCCTGCCCGTGTTGTATGAGATTGATCCATCGGCGCGTCATGCGTCAGAACGATGGGGGTGAAAGGGGAATGACCGATGCAGCAACGAGGTTCTGTGTCGGCGGGGCAGTCGTTCTGATGGCGCTGATGTTGGGAATGGCGCCGACACTGGGGGCAGAGCCTATCGGGAAGGGATGGATCGTCCCGGTCCAAATGCCATACGAGGCGCCTCCGAAGGGGCAGGATCTGCCGGCTGAATCCGTCCCACAGAATACGAAACCGTTGACGGCCGGAGAGCTCCAGCGGGCGGAATCCCTGCTGCCATTGCTGGAAGGTCCGCAAGAGTTTTGGGCGATGGGAGAATTCGTACATCTCGGCGAGCCGGCCGTGCCGGTTCTGGTCAAGGGCTTGACCATGCCGGGTCCGCGCATTCGCTACAACGTCATTGAAACGATTTCGATGTTGAAGGCGGCCTCGGCCGTTCCGGCCCTCGTCGCCGCGGCCAAGGAACCGAACGAGATCCCACGGGTGCGTGAACATGCCTTGCGGGTGGCCGTTCGATTGGACGCGGCCCAAGACCGTGGACGCGATTGAGGTGATGGCGAAGGATCAGAATTCGTCGATTCGGAAGGCCGCAGCGTTCGAGGCGCGGTATGTGAGAGAGAAGACGGTGGTGCCGGTTCTGATCGGGATGATTGCCGATGAGGAACGTTTTGTCGCACTCTCAGCGGTGCAGTCGCTCTGGATTCTGACCCGACATGAAACGGAGTTCCACGATTGGGAGACGTCGACCAAACAAGACCGTCAAGAGTGGGCGAGCGAGTGGTTGGAATGGTGGAACGGCCAGAAGGATAGCTTTGAAATGTCGGATCCAAGACGGCCCGCTCGTGCTCGCTAGTCGACAGGTTGCTCTCGTCTAGTTTGAGTCATCTAGTTTGTCTTGCTTATCCGAGTTCCGAAACTCGGACTAACCAGATAGACCAGATGAACTAGACAGACCAGCATGAACCAGTTTCGCTGTGCCTTGCGAGGGCTGAAAAATCCTGTGTTATATTTTGTGAGTCCGCCCTCTCACTCATTGCTTGTAAGGCTCGATAGAAGGATGGTAGGTACGCTGCATGCCTAAGTTCTCCGGATTGCAAAGCTCGGTAATCCCATTTTGCGCCAGATGGCGGCCCAGGTTGATCCTCGCGACATTCGCACGTACGACCTGCAGCAATTCATCGACGATCTGATTGAGACGATGCTGGATGAGCCAGGGATCGGCTTGGCGGCTCCCCAGGTGTCGCGCTCGATTCAACTGGTCGTGATGGGCTGTGAAGGGGAAGATGGATTTCCCCAAACCGTTCTCATCAATCCCAAGATTGTCTTCTATGGTCCGCAGCAAGTCGAAAACTGGGAGGGCTGTCTCAGCGTGGATGGGCTGCGGGGAAAGGTCACGAGGCCGTCAGTCGTGAGGGTTAAGGCGCTGGATCGTGATGGCAAATCGATGGATTTCGAAGCGACCGGTCTCTATGCGGTCTGTATCCAGCACGAGATGGATCATCTCATCGGCAAGCTGTTTTTGGATCGTATGACCGATATGTCGACGCTCACGCAACTCCACGAATTTGGTAGATACTGGCAACACGATCCCATCCCGGCCATTTAACTCGCGGTAAAGATTCTGCCCTTGTGAAAACCCTGCTTCGAGTGCTCCACTATCTCAGCCCGCACCGTTCGCTGGTGGTCGGCACGTTCCTGTTTGCCGGGTTGGCGACGGCGTTCGAATTGATCCCTCCGTGGCTGATCAAAGTCATCATCGACGACGTGATCCAGGCCGGCCAGACTCAGCTCCTGGCATGGGTATTTCTCGGGCTCTGTGCCGCCTATGTGCTGCGGGAGCCTCTGCGGGTCGATGCGGATTCGGTTGAACAACGGGCTGGAGCAGCAAGTCGTCCATGACCTGCACGTCCAGGTATTCTCCGCGCTCCAGCGACTTATCGATCAGCTTCTACGAGAATCGTCCGACGGGCGAGATCATGTCGCGGGTATTGAACGATACCGAGCACATGCAGCGCATCTTCGTCGACGGGCTCGAAGAAATCATTACGGCCGGGCTGACGCTGATCGGGATCATGATCATGCTGTTCATGCTCAATTGGAAACTGGCTCTGTTGGCGCTCGTGCCGATTCCCTCTTGGTGGTGGGAGCGGCGCTCTTCACCAAACGTGTCCATGGACACTATCGCGTGATTCGAAAAGGGGCGGCTGAACTGAACGCCCTCTTGCAAGACATGCTGGCAGGCATCCGGGAGACCATGGGTTTCAATCGCCAACCCTACGAGCAGGAGCGATTCGACCGGAAGAGCGATCGTTGCCGGCAAGATACCTTGAAGGCCATGTACCTCTGGTCCTACTACTCCCCGGGCATGATGCTGATCGGAAGTCTTGGCGGGGCCATGGTGCTCTGGTTCGGCACCGCCGAAGTCTTGCAGCACCATCTTTCCGTAGGCGAACTCGTGATGTTCATCTCGTATCTTGCGCTTTTCTATGTACCGATCAATCAGATTCACTCCGTCAATCACATGCTGCAGCATGCCTTGGCTGCAAGCGAACGGGTGTTCGAAGTGCTCGATCTCGTTCCGGAGGTCAAGGATCGCCCGGACGCGCACATACCAGTCCCTCGATTGCGAGGAGAGGTCGAGTTTCATCGCGTGGGGTTTCACTATCGAGCCGATGCGCCGATCTTGACCGACGTCCCGATATCGGTTCACGCAGGAGAGCGGGTCGCGCTTGTCGGCCCGAGCGGCGGAAAAGAGCACGACGCTCAAACTGCTGATGCGGTTTTACGATGTGACGCAGGGAGCTCATCACCATCGATGCGGATACGATATCCGCGGTTTGCCGCCTTGGCCTTTCTCCGAAGCCAAATTGGATTGGTCCAGCAAGAGCCCTTCTTGTTCAATGGTACGGTGAGAGAGAATATTCTGTACTGGTGACCTCTTGGCCGGTCAAGGACGAGGTTGAGGCGGCGGCCAAGGTGGCTCGCGCGCACGACTTCATCATGGACTTCGAACGGGTACGATACCTGGATTGGAGAGCGCGGCGTCAAGCTCTCCGTCGGGCAGCGGCAGCGTGTGTCGATCGCCCGCGTGATTCTCAAAGACCCACCGATCGTCATGTTCGATGAGGCGACGTCCAATATCGACACAGGAGACCGAGGTCAAGATTCGGGAGGCGCTGGACGATCTCACGAGAGGACGGACGACGATCATCATCGCGCATCGCCTCTCCACGATCCATGGCGTCGATCGAATCATTGTCGTAGACCACGGCCGTGTCGTCGAAGATGGAACGCACGAAATGTTGATCGGGCACGAGGGGGTGTATGCCAGGCTGGTATGACGCCCAATTCCAAGTTTAGGGCAGGATGCTGAAAAAGCCCGCCAGCTTCGTTCTCGCATCGCTTAGAGACTCGACGTACCGCAACGTGGTACGCCTCGGCCTCTGCGCTCGCCGCGGGCCGCGCTGGACGGGCTTTTGAGCATCCTGCTGGCAGATGCCTCGGCCGTTGTGAATCAATCTTGCCCGCCAGTATACTGAGACCACTTATTGAGTGAGAGTCGGCTGATGGTGCTGATCTATGGAAAGCGATCCGTTAGATAACGAGGACGCGCGCGGGCGGTTTTACCATGTCTGCCGTGGACGCATCGTTCGGACGGAAATCCAACTTCCGGCTGACGCGAAGGTCTACGAATGTGCCGTGTGTGGGATCGATCTCGAAGCCGAAGACTTTTGGCTGGCGAGGCAGAAAGGGTCAGTGTAAGAGAGGTTATGGCCAGGAGCATAGGAAGAAAAACCGTGGTGTGTATCGCGGTGGGCTGATGATGCCGTGCGAGACTCTGCTACGCCCAGGTCATCGCCGATAAACTCACCGACGAAAAGAACTTTGTTGCGAATGCCGATGCCCTCTTCGATACCATCTGCTTCGGTTGCACCGACATTAATCGGCCCTTAATCGACGACATGGCGGGTAGCGGAGAATGAGGATGTTGAAAAACCGCCAGCGTCGTTCCCGCCCCGAAAGCATCCTCAACGCAGCCCAGAGGCTACGCCTCTGGTGCTCCGCATGGCTGCGGCCTCGCTGGACGGTCTTTTTGAACATCCCTTTATATCCTGCCTGCGTGGTCTGTGGCGGAACGAAGCAATGCGGGCTGACATCTTAATCTGTCATGGATTTTAAATTTGATGGGAAAAAGGAAGAAAAGTGATATGAGCCAGATTAGAGTGTTTAGAATGATCGCGTTAGCCGAAGGGGGTTTTCATTTCTCACCTTATTATTCATGGCAATGCCGATGAAGCACTTCTATGGGGATGCCAGAGGTCGTGAGAGTCGTAGGCTCTAATACACGGACTATTGTTCGTGCTCTATGTCGGCTTGTTGGCCATGCTGCACGTTAGACAACGATGGTCTTTCAGTTTTTCACTGTATGCCCTGGTTGCATCAGTGATTCCGTTTGGAACGTTCATGTTGGACAAACAACTCGCAAGAAAGACGTCTTAATCAAAGTCGGTGAGGTCATTGCGTGATTCTAGCACTGCACCATCGGTGCTGCCAGAGTTTCCTGCCCAAGCCCTGTCAAGAAACCTGTCCAGTCGGTCCCGGATGACCACTGCCCCCTGGTCGTTGCCGCGGTCGCAGCAGTGGACATCGGTTTAGCATTTTCAGTAAAGTTGACATTGAAGTGTTGAGTTGTACACGCTGAAAAACAGGCGTGATGCCTGGTCAGCTCGTACGACATATCCATCTCTTAACCAGGGGATGACCATACAATGAGCAAGAAATCACTCTATGAACGCCTCGGGGTTATGATGCGATCTGTGCGGTTTCCGAGGACTTGTTGCCGCGCTTAATGTCCGATTCACGGCTTAAAACGTTTCTGGGATCATCGAGGAGAGGACGGCCTTAAGCGCGAGAAGCAGCTCTTGATTGATTTTCTCTGTGCGAGTTCCGGAGGTCCGCATGTACTACACTGGGCGAGACATGAAGATTTCTCATAAGGGGATGAAGATTAGCGAAGCCGATTGGAAGGCATTTTAGGGCACGCCAACGCAACCCTGGATGCCTTTAAAGTTCCACCGACTGAGCGAGAGCGGAGGTGGTGGCCTTCGTGCAATCCTTGAAAAAGATATTGTCGAAGCACTAAGCGCGCGAAGGGGACTAGCGACAGGTTTTCCCATCGAAGCATGTGCAGCTTGTCTCTCCCGATTTCACTTTCCAGGTCTTCAGTAGGGGCGCTTGTCCGTTCTCTCTCATCTCGACGACGAAATCCACGAGACCTGACACCGGAGTTTCTCGATGTGCGGTTTGCGGCCTCCGGAACGTCGATCCAGAACACGGACCCAAAGGTAGAAATCAAGACTCGGTGGTGTTCCGAATCGACTTGAATGACAGGACTGTAGAAAGCTTTTATCCTCGGCAAAGCCGGGGACGCTATCAGGCCGAGGAGGAAGAAACAGAAGAATATGGCGAGAAGGGTCGTACGCATGTATGACATGACGAGCACTCCTGCTTAAGAGCCCAATCAGGAGACTCATTATCGCATCGAGGCCAAGACGAAACAAATTAGAAATTGTCGAGTGGAGCTGGTGTTCTGAACGGCATTAGCGGGCGTTGAAAAACTATGTTGACTGCGAGAACTTCGATGGTCAGCATGTATGCCACCGCAGGTGATCAGTGCTCGCAGGCTTGTCAAAACGGGTCATCCAACAAGGCCGCAGGGAAGTCAAAACCGAGGCGTACCTCTGGGGCTGCACGGTGCGACGAATATCGAGGAGCACCACGTCCCGTGCGCGCCGCCGAGTGGTGAGTGGCGTGGCTGGGTCCCCGTTGAGGATTTTGACGAGCCGAGAACGACGTTGGAGGCCGTTTTCAGCAAGCCTGCTAGAGAGTAGTCGTGATATGGGCCTGCGTGACACTCCCACCCTTGATCCAATATCCGCAGAATATCCGGCTTCGTCTTCCATGAGGGAGATGAGCAGATAGGCGGGGATGGGTAAGCTGATCTTTGGCCAGATGTCTTCGTAATCGGTGGCAATCTTGATGTCGGTGATAGAGGGGCGGGCCGGGTCGTGTGGATGAGAGTGGTAGACCACTTGCAGATCAAGCCCTTTGCTTCGAATATCTTTTTCGCTACGGAAAATCTTGCATGTCCATCACGAAAGCAATCTCGGCGCGTTCGGCCGGCGACAGTCGTTCCAAATGTGCAGCCTTCGCCGGGTCAAAGGACGACAGCTTCTCGGCTCCTTCGAGTGCCACGATATTTTTGATCCGATAGACATGGCTGACGGCCCCGTTGGCCCCGGCCAGGAGCCCGCAACACTCGTAGGGATCGAGTTCCCTGGCGTGGGCCACCATGTCGTCGAGGATCGATTGAGGGATGATGAGATCGGTCACGGTTAGCAGACTGTTAAGAGAATATTTTGGCACGCCAAAGTTTCATTCGTCCGCATATCTGTAGTAACAGGAGCGGACCACACAGAATGCTCAAAAGACCGTCCAGCAAGGCCGCAGCGAGCGAGGAGGCGAGGCGTACCCTTGTGGTACGTTGAGTCTCCGAGCGATGCGAGCAACAAAGCTGGCGGACTTTTCAGCATTCTGTTAGATGGTGCAGGAGACGGTATAATCACTCTTCAGATTAGTGATTGTCGGTGCGGGCCCGCAAAAGGCGGCAGGCCGGGTCTTTGGGTCGACCGACTTTTCTGAATTTCATCTCCAGGGCGTCATAGATCAGCAGACGATCGGCAAGGGTTTCGCCGATGCCGAGAATTTCCTTGATCGCTTCCGACGCTTGAAGAATGCCCATGGTCCCAGCGAGCGCTCCTAAGACACCGGCTTCTTGGCAATTTGGAACAAGGCCAGCCGGTGGTGGCTCCGGGTAGAGGCAACGATAGCAGGGATAGCCGGCATGGGGCTTGATTGTCGTGAGTTGGCCTTCGAAGCGGAACATGCTGGCAGAAATGAGCGTCTTCTTGGCGAAGAAGCAGGCGTCATTCACGAGAAATCGCGTTGCAAAGTTGTCAGATCCATCCAACACCATGTCGAACTGGGAAACCAGCGAAAGAATATTGTCGCTGTCGACGTTCTGGTGATAGGTCTTGATCGTGATCTCCGGGTTGATCGCCGACAGAGTCTTTGCGGCCAGATTCCACTTTCGGCAGGCCGACCGTGGCCGTGGAGTGCAGGATTTGCCGCTGCAAGTTCGAGAGATCGACGACATCGCCATCGACCAGACCGATGGTGAAAGCCGACACCGGCGGCGGCAGAGATAAGAGTCCGCAGGCGAGTTAAGCCCCGGCTCCGATGAGTAAAACCTTCGCCTTACTCAACTTCAGCTGGCCCTTGCCTCCGACGTCGCTGAGAATAATCTGCCGGCTGTATCGTTGAATTTGTTGTTCTGTAAGTTCCATTTTTTTATTCCGTAAGGCGTGAAACGTTAGGCGTGATGCGACAGGATCGCCTGATGCTATCCCACCCCTTACGCCTCATCCACCCTCACGGTTTCTACTCCACTACATTCAATCTCGATCGGGCCGACGACGACGCCTTTCTTTGCGGAGGCCCGCGATCGCCCCGTTCGACTTCCGTGCTGTCCCCGGTCAGTCGTCTGAGATCCATCCAGCTCTGTGGTGTTCACGAACGTCGGCCTGCCGGACGTTGGTGACGATTTTATATTCATGACCGATCTGATAGGATGATCGTGGTTCTTTGATCTTGTCTTCCGGAAACCGGGAATGCGCACTTCACATTCGGCACGATGTGCCTCCTGCAATGGCGTCGCAAACAGCAGGGCGGCGGGTTTTCAGACCAGCCGGCGCTGGCGAACGCAAGGATGCTGGAGAACGGCGCAGGAACGCGCGGTGCTGAGAATGGCGCCAGGCAGCCAGTTAAGCACGCAGCAGCCCTCTCAGACAGCTGGGCGCCCCTTTGACTTTGAGCTGTCACCAATGTCCCTTAGCGCACGAGACGGATGTGAGGTTGGCCTACAGCAGCAGGGGTGTCCCCCTCCTATAAAAACACCAGATTCTAGTCTGTGCGTCACGCGCTAAGGGACAATGGTGACAATGATGGTGCTGATTTACCACGACTGTCACCATTGTCCCTTGAGGCCGGCTGCCCTCTGCTGCGGTTGGCGGGGGCAGCGCGGCCCTACGTCTTGTCGTCGTTCTTCAGCAGTTCGCCGATCATCTCGCGGTCCTGTTCGCGGCGCTTCTTCGCCGCTTCCCCCGCTCTGCAAATCTCTGGTGCACGACCGGGTTGACCATCCAGTGCGGCGGATCGGATGGACGCGACCCCGGGGTCCCGATTATCCAGCCCAGCGCCTCAAGCTGTTCGAAGATTGCCTCGGTCTCGTGTCTTTTCAGGCTCCGCATGCTGCGGTCGCCGCGCGCCACGTCACGATTGGTGATGCGCTCCAGTTTGTGGGCCAGGATGTAGTCGGCGACATTGGCCAGCCGGTCGTGATCGTTCGACAGCCCCAGCACGCCCACATAGAACGCCACCGCGTGCGGCCGCAGGAAGCCGTGCAGGAAGTCCGCCACGCGCCGGGCGGTAGCCTCGGTGACGACCGCGGGCAACTCTCCCACCGCCGGCGGCGTGCTCGACGCAATGCCAGACCAGACAGAGCCGGGCGAAGATGCCGTTGTACTTGCCGAAGTGCGACGTGAGCTTTCGGTTGAGCCTCTCCAGCAGCATGAGTTCGAGATGCTTCTCGCTCAAGCTCCTCGCGGATTTTTAGAGCGCCGTCATCGAACTTCAGGGGGTGTTGACGACGCATGATTGCCCGCTCGGTTGCCGGCGCGAGTTTGAGCAGCTCGGTTGCCGGCGCGAGTTTGAGCAGCCCGCCAACCACCTTGCGTAATCCAGTGCACCGCCTGGCCCGGAGCCTCGTCCCGGCCGCCCACGGCCGGGCGCACCATGATCGGAAGGAACCGCTGCAGAAGTCCGTCATCCTCGCCGGCATCGGCAAGCTTGCGGATCGGCCCTGGCTGCGAGCCGCCGATGATCGACACCGACAAATTGGTCGATATGCACGCTGCCGCGCGTGATGCGGTCTGACGGTCTTGAGCCGCCATTGTATGCCTGCAGCCAGAATGAGCGGTCCTTTTGCGCGCCGCGCGCGCCCGAGTACTTGATACATCGCGTCGAACCAGCCGGATAATTCGTCGTCCTCCAGCAGCACGCCGTTCGGACTGTCTCTCAGGATCTCCTGCGTCGACCTCGATGGTGGTGTCGAAAATCATGGCCCGGCTGCTTCGGCTTGGGCGTATGCCTCTGCTCGTCTTTCGACAGCCGGGACCACGCATCCATGGCCTTCTGATATTCGTGCGCCATTTCGCTGTCGATGCGCCGCAGCGGCTTGGTGGCCGCCGATATCGACGGCGTCTTCATGGTGCTGGGATCGCCGATCTGCAGCACCCAAAGACGGGCGGACTCCAGCCATTCGGTATCGTTCCGCTTCGGCTGAAGCTTGATGCTCATCCGGAATTGCCCCGGCACAGACCGCCAGCGCGCCGACCGCAATGCCGGACATGTCGCACCCCATCGTCATGCTGCGGTCGACCGCAAAATCCTCAATCACGCGCGGGAGCGAGCCGTGCGGCAGGCTCGGCGGGTCGAATCTTGGCCCAGAGATCCACGGGATCTGCATGTTCCGCGACGAGCTCCGCGGTGTCGGCGTCCTCAGGCCCACCGGCATCACTGCCCAGGGCGCGGATGCCGCCTGAGTAGCGCCTCCCAGACCCGCTGCCGTTCCGCGGCCTCGTAGCGGGCGCGCCAGGTGGGGTCGGCCTGATCGGCATAGAGAAGATCGTGGCGACCGAGACCTCGCTCATGGTGCGTGCGCCGGCCCAGCGCTCCTGCGACTCTTCGTAAGAGTACATCCGCGTGCCGTCTTTGGCCGTCTGGCCGTGGCCTTGGCGTCGACCAGTCGTCGAACAGATCGAAAGCCGTCTTCGCCGAACTGCGTGGTGCAGCGCGCGCGGCGACTTGCAGGCCATGACCTCGTACGATCGCAGTTGCTGCTGAAGGCCGCGAGCGCGGCCTCGACCTTGCTGCGGTCGACCGGCTCTGGCGGTTGCGGTTGGTGCGCGCCGGGCTGCTGTCGCTTTCCGTGAGCCCGTCGAGCCCTACGCTGCCATCCTTGAAGATCGCACCGGAGCGAGGCCGAGGCAGCGCTGGTCCAGAAAGTCGCCGTCGAGCACCTCGACGCGGTGGTCGGGTTATTGTTGACGCTGCCGAACAGATAGGACAGCGACAGCGTGAAGCTCTCGCCCGCGAGCTTGCCGCCGAGCAGGCCGTTGAGATACGCGACCAACTCGCGCCGGTGGTTCACGGGCATGGTTCTTCGACAGCGGCGCGATGACGCGCCAGCGCTCCTTGACGACCGGCACGAACGACGCCGAGGTGTAGAGCAGGCAGCGGATACGCGCCTTCGCGCATGATCGCGATCGCTGCGTCGAACGGCAGCTCGCCGGAGTCGTGATCGCCCTCGACGCCTGAGATCTCGATCAAATTATCGTTGGTGCGTAGGCAATTATTTTTGCTCCGCTTGTCGCCAAAGCTCGCGAGCTTGAGCCACGGCAGCTGCCAAGCTTGCTGGCGGCGGTCGTGCGGCGGATCGCCTCGGCGAGCTGCGGCAGGGTAGGGTTTTCGGAGAATTTCGCCATTGCGCGTTTGTCCGGGAAGAAACGCCGTCGCAAACGTGTGCCGGTCGATATCGCGGGCGGACGCGCCCGCGGGATGATTTGCGTCGGCCACAGCATCGGCTCGGCGTCGACCGCGCCCGGGAAACGTCGGGAGCGCCCGCGCGGTCTGCGCCGTTCGCCTCGTCGGGATCTGCGAACGGGCTCGGCTGCTGCCCCTCGGTGATCGGAGTGTCGGACGCATTCCTGCACCTCGGGTCAAACGGATCGTCGGCCGGCGCATCCTTCGCGGCTGAACGGCGTCGAATGCGATCGGATCGCGGTCAGAAAACTCATCACGGTCGACGCCCATCAGACGCTCTCCTTGCGGGGGAAAGGAGTTCGTTATCGGCAATGCGTCGACGATCGCGCCCAACAAATCGACGCAGCTGCGCCGGAGCCGTCGCGGGTGATGGCGTGTCGGATGGGTCTCGATCGGGGATGCCATGCTGTGTAGGCGAGGCTCAGCACCACGGCGGCGTCGCGGGCCGTGCTCTGGATGTCCTGCCCGGTCTTGCCGCCGTCAATGAAGACTTCGCCCGGCGTGCCGTCGGCATAGAAACCGACGGTGACCGTGAACGGCTGGTTCCAGAACCGCAGGTCGAAGGTCTCCGGCGGCCCGGCGCTGGGAGAGGACTCGCCGCATCACGCGCGTCCCTTCCACATCGTTGCCGCGAAACGTCCGGCTAATAAATTCTTGCAGATCCTCGCTCGCCTCGGCCGCGGCGATCTGCCGGCGGAAGCCGCTTGCCGAGATCGTCGATGGTGCGGCGGATTGCGGTTGGTGAGCGTGTCGCCGCGGCGACATCGCGAGGATGCCCGCCAACACCGTCAGCAGGGCCTCGAGCGGCACTCGCCGGTCCGGATCACGATCGCATTAGCGTCGGAGACCGTGGACGATTCTGAAAATCGTCCGCGTGATTGCTTCCATCAACGCGCGCTCGTGGTCCTTGTCGTATGCGCGCGTGGCTCGGTCGTATGTGGTTTGGGCGTCGGTCATGGCACGGCACTCCAGTGCCGCTTGACGATGTGGAAGTAGCCAACCATTCCCGGTGCACCGCCGCAGATCTCAAAGTCGGTCCCAGCCAGCGCGTCGTTGATCTGGTGAATGTGATTGCGGACGTTGACGGCGCTTGCCCGGCCGTCGAAGCAGATCGCGTTGATGTCCTCGATCGTGATGCCGTTCGAATCGGCGCGCTTGACCACGTCGAAGATGTGCGCCTTGAGCGGTGACAGCCGAACCCCCGCGCGCAGTTCCGGCAATGGCTGATGACAATGGGAACACAGCTTCGTCATGTCGCGCTCCATCGTGAAATCTTTGGCGTCCGGTGAGCGGCATCACCGGGCACCAGGAGGTCGTGGTTACCGACTGCAGTTCGTCAGCAACCTGCATGGAAGCGGCCCCCGTTTGGCGAGTGGATGAAACGCCTTTACCAGCAGAGAAGCGAGGGGCACGGACTGCTTCTCACCCGGCAGCCCGCCATCTCTGCGGCCTCTGCGCTGGAGGGTCGACAGGCGCATCGGTGGCGACGCACGCCCTTCTCCGCCGAAGAGCGGGCGTTGCGGCTCTGTGATCTGCCCTGCGCGCGCAGCATCGGATGTTCGGCGGCCAGATGACGGCCAATCTCGGCTCCGGGGATCTGGGCACGTGTTCGGCTCCCCTCGAGTGAGAGGGCCGACGCGGTCCTGGCGAATGCGTTGATCCGAGGAACCATATTCCCGGGGTGTTCGATGCCCCAACAGCAGTTCCTGGCCGACGCTCCCTCCAAGGGCGTCGGCTTTTCATGTGTCGGTTGTCAGCAGGCTGGTTAGTTCAGAGGTCGAAGCCACAACCGGCGTCAGGCGCTGTTTAACCCAGACGTCCAGCCGTTCGACGGGGTATAAGCCGGTGCGGGCCGCTTTTCTGAAACTCGGGGCCACCGCCTCGCGAGGCCCATGTCTTCATGGTTGATTCAGCAACCCGGATGCCGTGCTGCTCAAACAGATAGGTTACAGCAGCCGGGGTGCCCAGCCTCGGTGGGGATGATGCGATAGCGTTCATAATGTTGCTCCACAAGTCGATAAACGTTGACTTGTGGCAAGCCTAGGAGCGCAGAGAGTTGTCGTGAAATTGGCGGAGAGAAGAAGAAATGGTAACGATAAATTCAGGACCTTGAATTTATGTTACGGCTTAAAGCTCAAGAAGCTCGCGACGCGCTCCTTCCAGCACTTCTGTTTGCCCTCCGCCTCACTCGCTGTTCGTGTGTTCGAGGTTTCCCGCGGCGGTCGGTTACGCTCGGTCGTATCGCTGAGCTTTCTGATCTTGTAGTCGCCCTGCCGCTCATGAAAACGTGCTCTACGCGCTGCGCAGCTCACGAATTGCTCGTCGTCCAAACTTTCGTCCGGTCAACTCATTCAGCGCAAATTCCAGACATCCCTTATCCAGATCGCGCCACGCCTTCGGAATGCTGCGCTTGCCTCGGCTCCGCGCCGGTTTGGCGTCCTCCGGGCGCGCCCCGAAGAGGCAAGCCATTCAAGATCCTATGGATGCGCTCTCGCCAGTCGACGCCTTTCTTCGGCATTTGCCTATCACTTTCCGCAAAGTGTCGTCCGTCGAGAGGGACGTGGCAGCCGGGGCGGGATCCGAGTTTTGGGTGATCAACCTGGCTACGCTGAATAGTGATCTTAGGCGGTGACGGCGAGCTGCGCCCACTGCGGCTAACGCCATGAATCGATGAGGTGCGGGTAACGCTTCGAACGTCACAACGTTAAACCGAACGCGCATGGGCACCCTTCGAGATCGAGACACCAAATTGCTCTCGCAGCAGCAGCAGATTAGCCTCACCAACCGCTGAGTTCGCTGGATCTGTTCATCATGGCTGCCGGGTGCGCCAAAGCCAGGCGTCAGCCTCATCGATGCGCCGGACATTTTGCCGGACGCCCACGAAGGCGGCGCACTTCGCAGATAGGCTTGCGGGTGGTATAACCGTTTTGGTCGGGTGCTGCCGGCTCGCGCCTTGCGTTCGACTACGCTGGCGGCCTGTCGCTCGGCACGCCAATCGGCTGCGGCCTCAAACGTGATCAGCGTGCGCGCGTGCCGACCCTCCTCTCATCTCGCGCGGACGAGAGGCTTCTGGTGCTGCTTTTCATCTTGTAAACGTGCCCTCGCCGGAAGCCGTGCGAGCCTCGCAGAACTGCGGGAATGCACATTGGTGCGTAGTCGGCGGCGTCGAGCGTCGGTTCGCCGTCGGCGTCGCCCGTGTACCGAGCTTCCGGCCGGTTAGCTTCTCCGGGTGGCGGGTCCATTCTCGGCGTCTCCCACTTCGGCATAATCGACGCTTACATGACGCGTCATTGTGGGCCTGCACGGGCTTTCGAATTACAACACAATGTAACCATCGCATTGTCTGGAAGATTCCGCGTGACGATTTCGGGAGCCGAGATGGCCGCAAACGCAATCAGCACTCTAACAGTCACGCTGACATCACCTGCATCACCGCACCAGCGCGACGACGTTGTCGGCGGCGGGCGTAGGCTCCGGACAACAGCGCCGGCGCGCGTGATGTCGTCGATAGAGTGCTCGGTGATGTACTTCGAATAATGCTTTTCGATCATCGCTGATCGCTGGTGTTGTGCAGCGACGCCACCAGCCTGATCGGCACGTTTCGCAGCAGCATGCGCACGATGACTGAATGCCGGAGCGCAGTACATCGTCACCTCGGCAGGATCGAGCGCCGATGTCGGCGACGACCTTGCTCGACCTCGCGATGATAACTTGCGCCAGGATTGTCGGGCCAGGGGCTGCCGTCGCCTTGCAGCAGCAGCGGCGCATGGTCGGGACGCGCCTCTGAGCCGCCTCTTTCAGCCTGGCCGCCAGCTGCACGGTGATCGGCACCGAATAGCGCTCGGTCTTCTTCGCGCTGCGATTTCCTGCCGCCGCCCTTGGCCGACTTCGGCATCATCAGCTTTGGCCGCACCGGATGATCGTGCAGATCCTCGACGCGGAGCCGGACCGCCTGGCTCGGGCGCGCGCCGGTGATTGCCAGCGTATCGGTCAGCAGCCCGAACTTGTCATCGAGCGCGATAGGCGGCGGCGACGAACTCGCGGACCTTGTCGTCGGAGAGGATGACGTTGCGCGCTTCCTGCGCATTCGGCAGAGCGGCGAGTCCGATTTCCCAGGCTTCGCGGTTTTGAATCCGTTTGTCATGCTGCGCTGCCTGTTCAAGTGCGGCGCACAGACAGCGCGCAGAGCCGATTGACGGTCGACGGCGCCATCGTGCCGAGCAGGCCGTCGCGCCATTTCTTCAACTCAATGGACGCGAGCAACGCCACCGGCTTCGACAGCAGCGCGCTGGTGAGATGTACGCGCGGCCATTCGGCGTTGTAGGGATTGGCACTGCGCGCTGTCAGATCGGTCTTGTAGGCGTTCAGCGCACCATCCGACCGTGATCGGGGTGGTGCCGGCGCTGCCATCACCGCCGCGTGCCAGTTTCTTCGCCTGTTCCTGCGCCTGGTGGAACGTCAACACGGTCTTGCCGTCGGCATCTTCGAAGTCGTCGGCGAGTGCGAAGCCCTTGGTCCAGTAGGCGCCGTGGCCGTCGCTGACCTTGAGCACCCACGTTCCGTTGGTCTTGTTGCGGCGGTACAGCAGAAGCGATGCCGCGCGCGCAGCGACGGGCCGCTGTAGGGCCTGCGGCGGATGGTGAACTCGTTCAGCCGCGCGCTGCGGCTTTCCATTGCGCTAAAGCTGACCTTGCGTGCCATGTGAAATTCGTGTCCCCGTTCCCGCGAAGTGTCGCGATCGTGTCTGTGAAGGCCTGTGAAGGCGCATGACACGTTATGGGGATATTGCGCAGGCTGATCAATGGCTTGCGGACTCCACACGGCTCCATAGAACTTCACGCGACTCTTTATTTTCCCTGCGCAATGGCTTTACGGCTTATGCCGTGCTCTCCCCGGCGACGAATTCGTCTTGTCACCGTCGTTGGCGAATTAGCGGCTGATCGAGCCCGGTTGGGTTGACTTCGCCTCCGCGCAACTTGGCACCAGCAACGGGTGTCGGGACCACACGGTTTTGCCGTACGCATCAGCGCCGTTCGTCTTGCGCGGCCGGCTGCTCACTCACGGGAAACCTGCCCTGCGAACACGCTTCGCGCGCCGACGCCGCCGCGTCCACCGCATCCCATCCCGCGTTCGTGACGATCGCGAAACGCCCCTCACTGCCGGGATGGGACGGCGGCGAGATTTTAGTTTTGATTTGCCCGACGGGTTAAGCGGAAATATTTTTGCTGTGGGGACTGACCGCCCAAATCACATTGAGATGGTTCAGAAAATTGAAATTTCAGCGTGCAGCCGTATTTTGACTGCTTTGTGCGAACCCGACGCGAAATGTCGCTTCTTCACTCGGCTGCGTCGGGGTAATTCGCTGGCCTGTCGGGCACCGCAGCCGATGCGTCGACCGGGTCTGTATGGATCAGGGCCCGAAGACGGCGGAGACCCCAGCCAAAACGCGCCACGTGGGGGTCGCTTGAATCCCGTTGTAGTCGTTGACGACCGGGATGCCGACCAGCACGTAGCTCGACCAGTTCTCGACCGTCAGGCGCAGACCCGGCGAAATGAATATCGTGTTGCCGCCTGAATTTGGATCAGCAACGCCGAGGGTTCGCTGCTTGTCGTGCCACTCGCCGTTGATTTCGAGTAAGGCGTCGAGGGCGACGTGACCGTGCGGAGCGGCCACCATCGGAGCCTTGGTCGCCATCCGCGAGTGATCATGGCCGGCATGCGCAAGGGCGTTGCGCGGGTCATGCGAATGCGGCTCGCTCGCGGTCTTCGCCGAACAGCCGATAGGCCAGAGCGCCATTGTAGAGAAACCGGTTGCCGAGATTGGTGTCTTGCGTCCCGGTCCCGGTTGCAATCGCAAGTACGTTGGCGTGAAAGCTCAAGGCGGGAGTCAAGCGCTGGCTGAAAGCGGCGCCGAACAAGCCATCCCAAGAGCCCGATCCGGGTTGGAACTCGGCCTCGAAGATTTCCCCGAACGGGTCAACCAGGTTGGTCGCGCCCGTCGGGGCCTTGACGCCGAACAGCACCGCCGCCTGCGTTCCGCTCACTTGATTGTTCAGGAAGCGATATTGGCCGAGCACGGTTACATCGCCGAAACCCGACGTGTTGCCGCGGTCACGCACCGTGGCGGGATCGGCCGGATCTTCCTGCACGCCTTCGAGAATGCCGGTGCGGCGCACCCATGGCAGGCGCACCGACACCGTCAAGTCGTTGGTGATGCCATAAGCAAACGCAAGCGACCGACTTTCGACCGTTTGCAGTCCATGACGTCGTTACCGATATTGGGCGCAAGAGGTCGAAACCACGTGGCTCTGCATCGTCACCGCGATCGACGTTCACTATGAGGTGAGTATCCGGATGTATGTCATAATCTTGCACGATCGGAATTGCGCACGTCCACCTGAGGGTAATCCGCGGGCAACTGCGACCTGTTGTCAACATGGCGAGGATCCTGGATTTTGGTGTTGTCACCTGTGCTGGTACACGTCATCCGTGAAGCCGCCCGGTGACGGACCCGTTTCGGCTTTGCCGCCACCCCAGGCAGGCAGGCCTCCTCACTGGCTGCCATCGACATCATGGCGAAGCCGGCGCGATCTTCTCCAGGCCTCGTAGAGGTCTCACCGTCGTCGCGCGTGCGCTGAAGCCCTGCAGCTTCATCTCGCGCTGGTTCGGCGGGCGCGCGATTTCTCGACATAGCCGCGTTCCGGTGAGCGCCATAGGGCGCGCCATCCTCGTTGAACAGGCGTAGTAGACTCCTCTCGACGCCCGACACAATATCGCCGTCAGACATCGGACACGGGTATCCGCCGTGGCACAGACGGTGCAACCGGAGAGGTCGGTGCTGTTCAGTGCCTTTGGCGGCTTCTGGCGCAACAGCACGGCCCGCATCTCGGCGTGGGCGGTGGGGTCGCACAAATCGTTCGACCTGATTGGCGGCGCGGGCAATGATCTTGCCTTGCCGCGCGATCACGGCGCCGAAGGGTGCCCGGTCGCGCCTGCGGACGATCGCCTCCCATCGCCAGGCGGATCGATCTGATGAGGGTGCTCTTCCGCTTTGGGGTCCTCGTCCATTCCGGCCTCCCGTTGTCTCAACCAAGCCGCGATAGGTAGAGTAAGAGCTCACGCGGCGAGCACAGGCATGGGGTACGTGATAATGCTGGGCGGCGTCAAAGATGGCGAAGCGTACCGGCACCACGTCGGAGAGCCCGTCGGACGCCTCGAAGTGATCGCCGACATGGAAGCGCAGTTCAAATTGCTCGTCCTGTGCGCGCGGACGCCGCTCGAGTAGACGGGCGTGATCCGTCCGCCCGTCCGGGATTGGTGCGGGTCCTGCTGGAGCAAGGCTGGCTCGCGCTCGCTGCGACGTCGTAGCCAGTCTCGATCCGAGTGGCCGCGGAAGAGGGACGTCCTGGTGGTGACAGAGCGTCGAGGACGTGTCGTGGGACGCATGGTCATGAAGCAACCCCTTGTTCATTCTGAAGATGGAAGGCGGCCAGAGCCCGCTACCATAGAATCGTGAAACCGAGCCCAGCGATCTGACGCAGCCTCTTTCTTGACGCGAACCGGTCTCCACTTCGCCGGAAAACGCTCTAACTGCCGCGCGAATAGGTGTAGCTCCACGGTCCGAACTGGATCGGAAGGTGGATTATGGCGCTCGGCGACGCTGACCTCACCTTGATGCGCACCGGCACCTCTCGACAGGAATGGCGGCGCGGGCAGCTCAAGCTTCCTTGCGCTGAAAAATATTCGTCCACGTGCAGCAGCAGCTTCGTAAACGCCGGCCCGATAGGATCTGGCCGATCAGCAGCGCCTCGTCCGAGCGCTGGCCGCCGGCGTTGGCCGTCACGGCGCGAATGAGCTTCGTAGCCCGCGCCTCCCAGCCTGGAGAAAAGCCGGATGCGCAGACCGTGTGGCGCGCTGCGCCGTGGAAAGTGGTCCGTGCGCATGCAATTTGCCAGCCGCGGGCTCACGCCGTGCAGCACGATCGGTCTCGGCTTGCCTGGGCCGGAAAGCCGCCGGCGGTTGCGCAGCGCCTGCGCCCGCGGGCAGGCGCTGCGGCGCCCAGCGCAAGTCCCGGATAGAAGTGCGAACTCGCTCTGCGCGCAGGTCAGCAACAAGTCTCCGTCATCCGCCATCCGTTCCTCCCTCAGGTTTGCCCGATGCGACCGTGCAAGTGAGCGGGCGTGGGCCGTCGATACTCATCCGTTCATCAGAAGCGCGCCGATGCGCCCTCGGGTAATCAAATCCGATCTGCTCAAGGCGGCGCGGCGTTCGATCTCGGGTGGCTTGCGCAGGTGTCGGGCGCGTACCGCCCTCGAAGATCTGCTGCCTGGTGTTGGCGCGCACGGCGATGATGAACGGGAAGCCGTGACGCTCGCGGTAAGCGCGGTTCAGGCCTGAAGTTCATTGCGACTTGCGCCGGTCATACGCGTTGGAGGCCCGCGCTGCTCTGCTCGCCGGTGGACTCGGCCGTCATCGTGCCGGTAGCTCTGCGCCTCGCGGCCGGCCAGTTCCAGATGACCACAGAGGAAAGCGAGCTGGCGTTCCTCCGGGCGCCCGGCGGACCAGACGTCCAGCATGGCGGCATGCAGCGCTGCCACGCTGGCAAAAGGGACGTTCGGACCATGCACCCGCCAGCGACCCATGGCGCGTTCTCGAATGCCGGCCCGAGCACGCGACGACAAAGGCGTCGCGGTCCATCGCATTGAGCGCGGCCAGATCGAATGGAGGCGAGGCGGCTGACACGGGTCGGATGTCTCCCGGTTGGCGGACTGGATCAGTGCGCCAGCGCTGCGCCGCCGATCTGCTGCTTGCGGAACGCCGGCACGAGGGCGAGGATCAGGAGCGTCGCGCAGAGTCTCGACGGCCGCGACGACGTACGAGGCCCGGCGCGAGACTGCCGGTCGCAGTCTTGATCAGTCCGAGCATCCACGGCGCGCCGAAGCCGGCGAGGTTGGCGATCGAGTTGATCAGCGCCACGCCGCCGGCGGCGGCCGTGCCGGCAGGAAGCGGTTCGGCATCTGCCAGAATACCGGGATGGCGCTCATCGTGCCCACGATGGCGCAGCGTCAGCGCCAGCAGCACCACGGCGGCGCTCTGGCTCAGGAAGATCGCGATCACCAGCAGCGATGCCGCGCCGAGCGCGGCAGCCAGCGCGCAGTGGTAGCGCGATTCCTGATGCAGGTCGGAATGATAGCCGTTCCAGATCATGCCGGCCGCGCCGCAGAGATAGGCGGCAGCCATGATCCAGCCCACGGCGACGCGGGCTGGTGAAGCCGACTTCCTTGACCAGCGTCGGGCCGTAGAAGGTCAGCGACGAGTTGGCCGCGATGATGCAGAAGAAAATCAGGATCAGCAGCCAGATCCTGCCGTTCTTGAGCGCGGCCAGCAGGCCGTGCTTCGCGGTCGCCGAGCGACCTGCCGGTCGCGCTCCATGTCTTCGTGCACCAGCTCGCGCTCCCGCGCCGCTCAGCCACTTGCGCGTCTTCCGGCTTGTCGGTCAGGTAGAAGTAGCGTGACGATGCCGGCGATGACGGAAGGGATGCCTTCGAGCAGCAGCACCCATTGCCAGCCGGCCCATCCGTTGACGCCGTTCAGGCCGGTCATGATGGTGCCGGCCAGCGGGCCGCCGATCACGCCGGCGAACGCCGAGGCCGACATGAACATGCCGAAGGCCGTGGCGCGCCGGTCGTTGGGGAACCAGTAGGTCAGATACAGGATGATGCCGGGATAGAAGCCGGCTTCGAACACGCCGAGCAGAAACCGCAGCGCAGTAGAACATCGCCGGCGTCTGCACGAACATCGTCGCGATCGCAGGTCAGGCCCCAGCCGATCGTGATGCGCATGATGGTCTTGCTGCGCGCCGATCTTCTGCAGCAGCAGGTTGCTCGGCACCTCGAAGAAGAAGTAGCCGAGGAAGAAGATGCCGGCGCCGAGGCCGTAGACCGCCTCGCTCCATTTCAGGTCGTCGAGCATCGTCAGCTTGATGAAGCCGATGTTGACGCGATCGATCCAGGCCAGCACCCACAGCAGCATCAGGAAGGGAACGAGGCGCTGAAATATCTTGCGATATACCCCGTCCAGCTCAGTCGTTGCCCGAGGAGTCATACTTGTCTCCCTTTGCCGCGCGCCGAGCGATGCCAGCACAATCTGAAACGATGGAGAAAGCAATCCGTGCCGTCAAGGCGGCGGTGTCGTTGTCCAGTGGCTCATCGACTTTGGGAACACCAGGTCCGTGCCGCCCGCCAACCGGCAGCGATCGGCATCGCTCTGCAAATGTGCGTGGCGAACACAGGGCTGGAACAATACTCCTCTCCGGGTATCGGGGACGTGCGGGTCATGGAAGCAGCGCCTTTGCCAGGTCAACGGTCAGGACAGACGATGAAAGTACGGTGTTGCATCGTCGGCGGCGGGCCCGCCGGAATGATGCTCGGTTATCTGCTTGACGCGCCAGCGTCGATGTCGTGTGCTGGAAAAGCACGCTGACTTCTTCCGCGATTTTCGTGGCGATACCGTGCATCCCTCGACGCTGCAGGTGATGGATGAGCTTCGGGCCGATCGAGGGCTTTTGAGGCTGCCGCATCAGCGCCTGCAGAAGATGGAGGGGATGTTCGGCGGAGAGTTCGTGTGATCGCCGATCTGAGCCGGCTCCATGTGAAGTATCCGTTCATCGCCTTCATGCCGCAGTGATTTTCTCAACTTCCCGCGCGAGAGCGGCAAGCAGTTCGCTTCCGCTCAAGGTGATGATGTCGACCGAGGCGATCGATCTCATCCATGATGGCGATCGCATTGCGGGCGTCCGGGCGAAGACGCCGGCGGGCGTCATCGACATCGATGCCGATCTCACCGTTGCCTGCGCGACGGCCGCCATTCGCTGGTGCGCTGGGCGACGCCGGCCTCGGCGAGGTCGAGGAAATCGGCGCGCCGGGATGGATGTGCTGTGGTTTCGCGCGGGCAAGCGGGAGACGCAAGCGAAAACCTGCTTTGCGCTGCGTCGACTCCCGGCAGGAGTGATGGTGACATTCGAGTCGCGGCGGCTGCCGGCGCAGCGCGCCTGGGTCGTCATCGCCAAGGAGGCGGTATGACGCCGTGAAGGCGAGGGGATCGCCGGCCCTGCTCGGGACGGCGTCGCGCGGATGTGGCGCCGATCCTCAAAATCGGGCTCGCCGACGTGAAGTAGTCTGGGACGACGTCAAGCTTCGCCGACGGTCGCCCATCAACCGGCTACGGCTGGATCGCGCCGGGGTTACCAGGCATCGGCGACGCCGCGCATGCGATGTCGCCGATCGGCGGCGTCGGCGTCAATCTCGCGGTGCCGGGACGCGGTCGCGACCGCCAACCTGCTGGCGTCCAAGCTGGCAGAACCCGTGCCCACCGGAAGGCAGAACTCGCTGACGCCGCGCGCCGCCGCCGCGAATTTCCGGTGCGGATGGCGCAGCGGATGCAGGTCGTCGCGCAGAACAATATCGTCGGGGCGCCGCGCTGAAGCCGGGCAATCAACCGCTCAAGGTGCCGCCTCGTCATGCGGCTGGATCACCGCCGTGGCCCTGGCTGCAGGCGTCACGGCGCGGTTTGTGGGCCTGGGGCGCGGCCCGAGCACAGCGCGAGTCGCCGCGCAGTATCAGCGAAATGAACGTGCTTCGGCGCTGCGGTGCAACCAATCTGGGCTGTAGGTATTTCGGTAGGCTCAACCAACAGTACCATTGCGCCCAACTGTAGCAACCGGGCGACAGCCGGGGGCCAGTGATCCGGATATTTTTGGCCAGGATTTCGACTTTTGACGCTCCAGATTTCGCATACAAAAGTGGAATTGCAATGAAGAAACTGGTAATCGCTAAGCTTCCATCCTTGCCGCCAGCACGGCGAGCGCTTTGTAGCGACGATCTGCGGCTCAGCTCCTGGTGCCAAGGCTCCGCCGATTGACGGCAGCCGCTGTACGACTGGGCGGCTACCATGTCGGTGTCAGCGGTGGTGGCGTCTGGAGCCACAAGTGCTGGGATAACAACAACTTTTTGGGCGTCGTCACTACTCCTCGCTGTGATTTCCGAAGGTTGCCATGTGACGCAACGGGCGCGCGCGGTCGGGCGGTCGAATCGGCTATCGCTGGCGAAGCCGCCTCCTGGGCATTTGGCCCAGCAAGCGCGCGGCAGCTCGGGCTGGACCTGAGGGGGTCCAGCCGTCGGTTACGCCGACGTGTTCGCCGACTCACCAGCCGCTCCAGGATTGACGCGATCGGCCTGTTCACGGGCCAGACCGGCCAGCGCCTGGCACACCCGTGCCGTTCGGCGTCAGAGGCGCGGCGCGCAATGGGCGTGAATGACAGGTTACGACGGTCTTGTCGCGGGTACGCAATCTGGTGCTCGACACCGCCAGCGGAACCCGTTGGGGCGGCGCAGCGTCGGTGTCGGCCCCTGACCTCGGCGTCACACCGAACGTCGCGTCATCCGTGTCGACTCGCTCGCGCACGGCTTCACGGGCAGCCGTGACATCACGCGCTCACCCGCCCCAGGCGTCGTCCTCTCGCGCGTCGACCGCATCCACCAGGACGCCGACGTGGTCACCGCGCGCACTCAGCTACAAGCCCGGTGGCGCCGGTCCGGTCGTCGCCAGGCACCGATCAAGCGGAGCAGATCTCGAGTGGAGAGCCCCGGCGCGAGCCGGGGCTCGTTTGCTGTGCAGCCAGGTTGAGGGCAGGGCGCTCGCCGGCTTCGGTCGAAACGCTGGATGGCCCATGCCATGACGGAATACCCGCCATCGACCGGGATCGCCGTGCCGGTCACGAAGTCGCGACGCCGGGCCGGCGAGGAACACCGCGATGCCCGCCAGATCGTCGGTCGCGCCCCAGCGTCCGGCCGGCGTGCGGCGCCAGCACGCGCTCGTGCAGGCCCCGACCTCGCGCGCGCGCGCCGCTGGTCAGGTCGGTGTCGATCCAGCCCGGCAGCACGCGCGTTGACCTGGATGTTGTCCTTGCGCCCACGCGCGCCGCGCAGCGAGCGTCAACTGCACGATGCCGCCCTTGCTCGCACGCATAGGCGGCGCGAACGCAGCGCGCCGAAGATCGACATCATCGAGCCGATGTTGATGATCTTGCCGCCGCCCGCCGCCTTCATGCGCGGGTAGGCCGCCTGCGAGCACACGAAGGCGCTGGTGCAGGTTGGTCGTCGATCACGCTGCTTCCACTCGCGCGGTGTCGAGCGTCGTGCGGCGGCTTGCGGATGTTGATGCCGGCATTGTTGACGAGGATGTCGAGGCGTGCCGAGATCGCCGACGACGCGCGCCGACCATGCGCGCCGACATGACTGCCTGCGTCGGTGACGTCGGCGGCTCACAGGCGATCGCGCTGCGCCACATGTCGGCCAGTTCGGCGACCGCGGCGGCCGATTTCGCTGCGTTGCGGCCGACGATCGCGACGGCAGCGCCACTCGCGCCATGGCCGCCGTGTGCCACCGCCGAGCCCGATGCCGCCATTGCCGCCGGTGACGATCGCGACACTTGCCGCTGAGATTGAACAGTCCCTGATTTCCCATGGTTGTCGCCGTCCGTTTGTTTTTTGGTTTTGCAGGGCAGTGGTAAAGGCGCGGCCCGTCGCGCGTGCTCACCGTTTTTCAGAAACGGGGCGGATGGTGGGTACCCGGAGTTTAACTTCGGCCGGGCATTCGCCCGACCTGTTACTACCCCCGCGACGCCATCGCTGGCTGCCGCCCTGCCAGATCAGCACATGCAACTGAACGAAGTACAAC
>ERZ1370068.275-contig-10248_pt1 | contig 57811 bp, 63 predicted proteins | sample MGYA00561227_ERZ1370068 | MGnify/ENA primary metagenome ERZ1370068 (study PRJEB38410, sample SAMEA6850437) | metagenome | study: Metagenomic assessment of the ecological functions of the soil: analysis of the soil microbiota associated with the... | reverse complement strand
AGTTTTTTTTCGTTTCGGTCGATCGGCAACCCCCGCGAACCCCCGCGGAGCCTCCGTCCATGAAGTGGGCGTCGGCCGACGCGATGCCGACGACCTGACCGCGCGCGTTGATCAGGGGACCGCCGAGGTTCTCCGCCTGATCGGAGCGTCGAGCGCAAGATTGCCACCCGTTGCCGCACCGGTGGCGCGGATGGTCGCGCTGACCGGCGGGGACGCGGATGCGGCCGGCCATCCGGCCACGGCCGTCGGCTCTCCGACGTGGAGCGCGTTCGAGTCGCCGAGGAGGGAGGGCCGGCAAGCCGCAAGTCCGTCGATCCGCAGGACGGCGACGCCGGCTAGCGGGTCGCGCCACACCTGCCGGACGGTGAAGGTCCGACCGTCCGCCAGCACCGCCTCGAGATCCTGGCCGTCACGGATCACGTCCGGAGTGCGTGAGCACGTAGCCGCGCTCATCGACCAGGAATCCGAAGACCCCGCCCCGCCGAAGGCCGCCCGGCCTTGGGCGGCGCCGAGCGATCCGCCCCTGGCCTGTGGTAGCGCGGATTCGGACCATCGCGGGCGCGGCTCCCAGCCTCGACGCCCCGGTCTCGACGCGGCCGACGCCCGGGCCTCCACGCCCGTGCCGGCGGCGGATGCGGAGACGGCCCTCCCGAGGCTCTGGCGCGGACGCCAGCATGGCGAACGGTCCCCCTGGCGACTCCGGGCGGGGGTGCCCCACGGACGCCAAGCGGCGGCTTCTCCGTCGACGGCTCGGCAAAGCGAGGGCGCGGAGCGGGGCACCCTCGGCGACGCTCGTTTCGCCTGGCGGTTTCTCTCCCGCGGGTCGGCTCGGGGACGAGGGAACGGGCCCGCCCGCCGGCTGGCGGAGCGCCGACGGGCCACGCTGTTGCTCGTGCTGCTCGGCGGAGGAGCGGCCGCGCTAGGGGCCGGCGGCCGCCGGACCAGCCGGGGACGGGGATGGCGACGCCGGTTCCACTGGCGGCTGGGCGCGGGCACCATGGGCTGGGGGACCGGGTGAGGCTGGAGCTCCTCGACGCCACCGCGGGCGGCGCGGGGAGCGGGCGGCGATGCCGGGGTCGCCGCTGCCGCGACTGGTCCCGATGGCGGTGGCCGGTGGCGGTGCCGGGGCCGGGCCGCGATGCCCGGTCCCGGCGGCGGTGCCGGTGGCGATGCCGATGCCGGGCAGGTGGCCGCGATGACCTGATCCCGACGGCGTTGCCGGTGGCGACGGGAGAAGCCAGCGGGCGATCCTCGACTCCCGGGATCGTGGCGCGCAAGAGGCGGGCCCCGAGGGCGAGGCCGGGGACGGGGGCCGAGCCGGCGGCGCAGTAGTGACTCCGCTCGATGCCGTCCCTGGAGACCCGCCCGGGGCCTTCGCTGGCTCTCCGCGAGCTTCGATTCAGGCGGCGGCGACCGTCGCGGTAGCTCCGGCTTCGATGGCGGCCCGGCACTTCGCGCGGAGTCGCGATCCGCTCCTGGTGAGCCGGCGGCGGTGATGAGGCAGCCGGGCGCTCGAGGTCCGGCGGTGCTGCCGGCGACGCCTCGGTGTCGACGCCGCGCACGATTCTGCGACCCGGCCTCCGCACGCGGTCGAGCGGCGACGGCTGCGGCTGATCCGAGCCACCTCGGATGGCGGCGCCGCCGCTTCCTGGTCGCGCGGCTTGACGGGTGGGAGCGTCGGCGCCCCGGCCGACGATCTGATCCGGTGGCCGTGCGGTCGTCTGTGGAAGGCGACCTGTCGCGGCCCAGATCGACGGACTCTCGGAGATTCGAGAGAATTCGCGCCATCCGGTCCAAGGCCACGGGTTCGCACTGAGCCACCACAGGCCGGCAGGAGCGCCAGACCGCGCGATCGCCGCGGCCAGCGCGCGCACCACCGATCCGCGGCGAGCGAGCGCGGCGACGAGCCCGCGCCGAGCGCAGTGGGGACCGCGGACTCGGGAGGGCACCGCGGGCGAGAGTGGGCACCACGGGGCGAGTGGGGACCACGGACTCAGCGGGCAATCAAGCGAGTGGGCACCACGGGGCGAGTGTGGACCACGACCAGAGTGGCGCACCGCGGGCGAGTGGGCACCACGGGGCGAGTGGGACTACGGACTCAGAGGGCACCGCGGGGCGAGTGGGCACCGCGGGACGAGTGGGGACCACGGGCTCAGAGGGCACCGCGGGGCGAGTGGGCACCGCTGACTGGGGCACCACGGACGAGAGGGCACCGCGGGGCGAGTGGGCACCACGGGCGAGTGGGGACCACGGGCTCAGAGGGCACCGCGGGGCGAGTGGGCACCACGGGCCAGAGGGCACCGCGGGCGAGTGGGCACCACGGCCTCGAGGCACCGCGGGCGAGGGCACCGCGGGCGAGTGGGCACCACGTGGGCTCAGAGGGCACCGCGGGGCGAGTGGGCACCACGGGCTCAGAGGGCACCGCGGGGCAACGCAGGTGGGCGACCACGGGCTCAGAGGGCACCGCGGGGCGAGTGGGCACCACGGGACGAGTAGGGCGCCATCGGGCGAGAGGGCGTCATCATCACACCGGGCATTCAATGAGGTCGGTGATCGTTGCGATCGCACAGGTCTCGTCGTGACGATCACATGGCCACACCGGCGACACTTATGGACGTGGCTCCGGACCCTCCCTGTCGTCCCGGAGGACGCCGCGCGACCCGACGGAGGGGTGGAGTGGCCGCGCTGGCCCGGCCACGTTGCCTGCAGGCGACGCGGGCTCTAAGTTGACCAACATCGGCGGGGCGCCACAGTGGGGGCGGCCACACGCTCGACCGATGGCGGCACTGGCTCGACGGGCCCGGGCGCGGTCTGGACGGATTCGGATGCCGCCGCGACCGGCTGGACGGGCGTGGTCTTCGCGTCGACTGGGGAGATGGCCCCAGGTCGATCGGTTCGCGCGTCCCCGCAGTCTCCCCTACCCGCAAGCGCGGCGCAGATTCAGCGGGGAGCGCGACGTCCTGGCCATGCGCTCGGCGTGGGCGGGGTGCTCGCCGCGGCGGCCGGTGCGATTGGGGATATCGCCTCGCGCGACTCGGTCGCCGCTGGCGCATTGGAACGGGGGCCGCTGCGGGCGGCCCGCACCCTGACGCTGCGTCGGAGACGGACACTGGCCGCCGGTTACCGGCAGGTCGCCGCTGCGACCGGCGACGCGGCACGGCGAATCTGCCCGCCCGCCGGGTGACGAGCGACCCCTCGCCGGCGAGACCTCACCCTGTGACGTGTCCACGATCGAAAGCACGAAGCCGCCCCGGCAGCCACTCGCTGTCCACCGTTCGACCACGGCGTTGGCGCCTGCCGTTGCTTCGACGTGCCCGGAGCCCTGAGCGGAGGCGCCGATCGCCCATCCAGCGCCGATCGAAGGTCACCGCCCAGGAAGATCCGGCCGCGGCGACGCCGCCACGCACGGGCATTGAAGGTCAGGGGCTTGCCCGCCTTCGCGGCGAATACGTAGCGCGTGACCGTGGGCCGCCGAGTGGATTCGGGCGGTTGCCCGCTGGGATCTCCTCCCCGAGGGCGGCCGCCGCCATCAGCTCACTCTGGATGTCCCGAGGGAGCTTGGCGATGGCAACCCGCTTGATCCGTCGCGCGAGCTCGGTACCATCCTGCGACATGCCAAACCCGATCATCGGTAACAGAGGAGGGTGAGGAGCTGGGAGGGCCTGGCTCCATCGAGCCAGCGCTGACCGGGCACACTCGCCAGGTCGGGAGCGCGTCGCGCTCGAGATGATAACCGCAATCCGTGTGCCGGTGACGGTGTGCGTCGCACCGACGATCGGGCGAGACACGATTCTCTACCGGCGTTGGCGCAGCCTGATCTGGCCAGAGTGACGGCCTTCCGCTGTCGTGAACACGACGAGCCGTCATCCGGGACGCGCGCCACTGTCTGACGCTCGCTTGGAGGCCTTAATTTTCGCAGCGCCTATGTAAGACTTTCAAGCCTAGTAGCCCCCGACACACCCGGCGCAGTTTACGTCGTGGGCCGTGGGGTTGCACAGCAATGGCGTCCAAAATGCGCGGTATCTGCGAAACAGGCCCGCCTTTCTCTCATTCCGTCGGGCTGACACGCTCCACCGAAGGCGTGGAGCAAGAGACCACGGCGTGCCGGGCGGACGCTCGTGCCTGCGTGTCCGATGGCGATGGTTCTCGGCCTTCGTGCTCACGTTCGCCCTCGTTCTCACGACCGAGTCTGTCCGCTGGTCGACGCTCACTCGCACCGATCCCCACCACAAGCGTTCTGCCCCATGAAGGATGGGAAGAAGGGCGGCCATGAGCAGCGATGGTGGCAACGAGACAAGAGATGGCGGCAGGGACAAGGAGCTGGCGGCGGGGACAAGGGGTGGCGGCGGGGACAAGGTGGAGCGGCGGGGACAAGGGTGAGCAAGGACATGCAAGTGAAGGTGTAAGGGGTGGCGATACTGGGCTGGTATGGCGGGGACAAGGGTGGCGGCGTATTAAGGCAAGTATGTATCAAGCAAGTGGTGGCGATCGCTGGGTATATGATCGGGCAAGTATGGCGATTGGCAGAAGTGGCGGGACAAGGGCGTATAAGGGGACAAGGGTGGCGGCGTATCGCTGTATGGGTGTGAATTGTATGGGTGGCGGCGGACATGCGGGCGGGCGGGGACAAGGGTGATATATGAAGCCGGCCCCAGTGGGGTCGCGTGAGTCTGCGTCGGGCAGCAGGCCGCGGATCGATGGACGCCTCCGTCGGAGTCGGCGCGACGAGCAGCGCCGGTGACAACGGCAAGGGTGGCAGCAAAGGTGAGGGTGGAAAGCGTCGAGGGCGGAAAAGGTGGCAGCGGACTCGGCGCCGGCGGCAGCCCGGGGCCCAGACGGTCGCACGGGAAGCCCTGGACGCCTCCACCGGCGGCGCGGGCCGGCCCCGACCTGGAACTGCCGGGAGCACGTCGGGCGGTACCGCGAGCACGTCGTGGCGGTGCCACGAGCCTTTCGGCCAGGGCTGGCCACCAGCGGAGACCGGAGCGCCACCAACGGTCACTGCCGGACGCGGGGCAGCCCGGAGCCGTCGCAGTCGAGCGATCGCTGGGGCGCCGGGGGTATCCTCCTGGGGGGCCGGGAGAGCGCGAGGTGGGCCGCCGCGGCCTCGCAGCGCGGCGGCCGCGGCGGCAGGGGCTGCACCGGAGCGCGGCGGCGCGGCTCGACCAGGTGGCCGCGCGGGCGCAGGAACCGTCGCCACCGCGGTCGCCGAGGCGGCGAAAGGTGCCGTGCGGATCGCCACCGAGTCGGCGCAACGCGCCGCCGAGGCAGCCCGGAAGGCCCAGTGAGCGCGGGCGCCGCTCAGCCGGGACGCGGCCGCTCGTGCGGCGCGGCGCGCTCAGCTGGCGGCGGCGCGCGCTCAGGAGGCCGCGGGCGAGGCCGGCCGACGATCTCCGGCAGGTCTCAGCGCGCGGGCCGCCGAGGAGCCCCGGGCCCAGCTGGTTCGGGCGCATGAAGCAGAAGGCTGGAGGCGCGATCGGCCTTCGCGCGCGGCAAGGAGCGCTACGAGGCGCGAGATCTCCCGGGAGCGCGACCGTTCCTCGAGCAGGCCGTGCGGCTCGATCCCGGAGTACGACGAGGCCCGAGCGCTGCTCGGATGGACTGCGACGTACTGCGGCGGGCAGCCGCGGTCGGCGATCGTGATGTTCAAAGACGGCCCTGCGGCGACAGCCTACGTGGGAAGGCCTCTACAACGGCCTCGGATGGAGCCGGCTGCGGCTCGGCCGGTCACAGCTGGCCCGCGACGCCTTCCGCGCGGCGCTCGACGCGAATCCGCAGTACACGGACGCCCTGGCGGGCCTCGGCCTGGCGCTCTACAACCTGGAGGACTACTCGGCCGCGGTTCCGCCAGCTCGATCAGGCGGTGGCGAGCCTCGGAGAGCGCGCGCTGGGGCGCGGCGCGCCGGAAGCTCGTCGGAGCTGCGCGAAGCGCTGGCGTGGAGCCTCTACGGGATCGGGCGCTACGGGAGGCGGCCGTGGAGTTCGAGCGGGTCGTCCAGTCGCGGCCGGATCGAGCGGGGCTGCAGACCGCGCTCGGCTGGGCTTATCTCAAGGGCGGGCGCCGCGGCGATGCGCGGGTGGCCTTCCAGCGCGCGCTCGATCTGGCCCCCGAGCTCGACCGACGCCGCCCGCGGCCTCGACCTCGCCGTCCGAGGTGAGCCGAGGCGACCTGGGCGCCGCTCCGCTCAGCAGGCGGGACGGCGGAGAATCGCGAGGATCGATCCGGCGCGGGACCAGCTGCCCGTCCCCCAGCCTGACCGAGAAGCCGCCCGCGGTCGGCGATCACCTTCCCGCGGAGGAGCGTGGTGACCGGCCAGCCGGATACCGTCCAGCCTTCCCACGGACTGTAGTCGCTCACGTGGAAGTCGTCGCGCGCGTGAGCGTCTTGTGGATGGCGAGGATCGATCAGGACGAGGTCGGCGTCGCTCCCGGCGCGATCACGCCCTTCCGCGGATGGAGCCCGAAGATCCGCGCGGCGTTCGTCGCGGTGATCGGCGGCGAACCGCTCGAGCGACATCCCGCGCTTGACGACGCCTTCCGTGAACGCGATCCCCAGGCGCGCCTCGGCGCCGAGGTTGCCGCCGGTCACGTCCTCGATCGTCCGCCCCGCAGCTTCATCGCGAGGCTGGTCGGGTACTCGTCCGTCGCCAGCGTCGAGACGCCGCCGTCCACGAGCCCGCGCCAGAGCGCCTCGCGGTCCTCGGGCAGCTTGAGCGACGGGTACGTGTGGGCGCAGAAGCCGCGCGGCGTCTTGTAGTGCTCGGCGTCGAAGCAGGCGTACTGATGGAGCGTCTCGGCGTAGACCGGGCAGCCCGCCGCGCCGCGCCGCCTCGACGCGCCTCGACGCCCTCCCGGGCGGAGGTGTGGACGAAGTACACGCCGGCGCCGGTCGCTCGCCGAGGCCGATCGTCCGCCCGAACGCGAGCTGCTCGGAGAGCTTCGTGTGGACGAGGTGCATGTTCGTCCCGTCCAGCCGGCCCTTCGGCGCGGAAGCGCTCGTAGGCGGTCTGCACGAGCTCGTCGTCCTCCGCGTGGACCACCATCAAGCCGCCGTGCCGGGCCGCGCTGTCTCATGGCCGAGCTCGATGCGCCCGAAGTCGAGGCCGGAACGACGGACGCTGGGGATGCGGCGGCAGGACGTCGGTCGTGAACACCTTGAAGCTCGGGAAGCCCGCCTCGATCGCCTCGCGCATCTCGTCGAAGACCGCCGAGCGGCAGCGCCCGCACAGCGTCACGTGGAAGCTGTAGTCGACGTGGGAGCGGCCGGCCCAGCGCTCCGTGCGCTGCGCGAGCGCGGCGGCGATCCCGGTGCCCGGCCGGACGAAGCAGAAGTCGATGTGGGTCGTCGTGCCGCCGCACGCCATGCCCGCGGGTGTCGTCCTCGGGGCCGAGGGTCAGGCTGGGCTCGTCGGGACGCGTCCGGATCGGATGGGCGAGGTGCGTGTGCGGCTCGACGCCGCCCGGCGCGACGATCCGGCCCGTGGCGTCGAGCACGCGCGCCTTCGGTGGGCAGCGTGCCGGGAAGCGCCAGCACCGCGATGCGCTCGCCGACTGACGCCCACGTCCCACGGGCCGACGCCCTGGGGCGTGATGACCGTGCCGCCGCGGATGACGAGGTCGCGAGCGCCATTGGGGGAGCCTAGCCCGACCACGGGGATGCGGTCAACCGCGGGCGCGTTCGACTCACGCCGTCCCGCGAGTTGAGCTCTGGTCCGAGCGGCCGACTGTCGAGTGCGCCGATCGGTCGCCGCGCCGGCCTAGGGCAGGACGATCCGGCCGCCGCCCATCGTGCGCAGGAAATCGCCGAGCCCCATCTGGAGGAACGGGTTCTCGCGCTTCTCGTCGCCGATCGTGGACTCGGGGCCGCCGTAGTTGTGGCCCGGGCAGGAGGATCGTGTCGTCGGGCAGCCGCCCGAGCCGCTGCGTGAGGCTCCGGTGCATCTCGGTCGGGTCGCCGCCCGGCAGGTCGGTCCGGCCGCACGCCCGGATGAAGAGCGTGTCGCCGGACACGAGCCGCCCGTCGACCAGGAAGCACTGCGAGCCGGGCGTGTGGCCGGAGTGTGGATGAACGTGATCGTGAACCGCCCCACGGCGAGGTCCGTCGCGCTCTCCACCTGGACCAGGTCGGACCCGAAGCCGCGGAGGAACTCGCGCTCGGCGCGGTGGACGTAGACCTTGGCCCGGACTCGTGCCGAGCAGCTCCTCGACGCCGGGGATGCGGCCCGGCATGCCCCAGTCGGCCAGGCTCCCGCCCACGTGATCCTGGTGGGTGTGCGTGATCAGCGCGCCGGTGATGCTGAGGCCGTCGGCCTCGGCCGTGCGCACGATGGTGTCGATCTCCCAGGCCGGGTCCACCACGACGCACTCGCCCGCCTCGCGGTCGCCCACGAGGTAGACGAAGTTCTGCATGGGGCCGAGCTCCATCTGCCGGAGGTAGAGCTCCCCGGCGCGGCCTCGCTCCCCGACCCCCCGCGCCGTCATCGGCCCCCTCGAAGCGCGGCGGCGCGGCGCTCGCACGCGCGGCGGCCAGCCCTTCCTGGAGGTCCTGCGCTTCCGAAGGTGATCGCCTGGCAGAAGGCCTCGTACTCGACCGCCGCGGCGACGGCGCTCTCGAGCCCCTGGTAGACGGCGCGCTTCAGCATCCGCACGACGAGCGGCGCCGGCGGCGATCGACGCGAGCGGTCTCGAGGGCCGTGGACATGAGCTCGTCCCGCGGCACCGCGCGGTTCACGAGACCCATCGCCTCGGCCTCGCGGCCGGAGACGACCCGCCCGGTGTAGAAGAGCTCGAGCGCCCGCGCCGCGCCGATCGCCCGCGGCAGCGTGAGGGTCGACGCCATTCCGGGGTGGAGGCCCAGCCGCGCGAAGTTGACGCTGAGCCGCGCATCCTCCGCCGCGTACCGGAGGTCGCAGGTCAGCGCGAGCGCCAGCCCGCCGCCGACCGCATGGCCGTGGACCGCCGCGATCGTTGGGATCGGCAGCCGCAGGAGCGAGAGGTAGCGGTCGTAGTAGGCGCGCATCACCTGGCGGCGCGCCTCGACCTCCCGGCGCGTGTTCGCCTCGATCAGGGCCATGTCGCCGCCGGCGCAGAACGACTCCCCGCGCCGCGGCAGGACGAGGACCCGCACGTCCTCACGGCCCTCGATCCCGTCGAGCGTCTCGGCGAGCTCCTCGGCCCATCTGTTCGCTCATGGGATTCCGGCGGGCCGGCTGGTTCAGGGTGAGGACGGCGATCCCGTCGGTCACCTCGAGGAGGAGCGTCTCCGCCATCGCTCGTCCGCTCCGCGGCCCGCCAGGCCGGGGCCCGGCGGGAGCCGCCCTGACAGGAGCAGCTCCTCCGGCGTGCCGGGCAGGTCGCCGAGCGTCTTCGAGTCGATCGCGTAGAGCGCCGGCTGGCCGGGGATCCGGATGTAGGTGACGGCCCGCCTCCTGCTTGCCGAGGGCGAGCGCGGCGATGGTCCGGCCGTCCTTGCCGGCGAGCGTCACGGTCGTGCGCGCCGGCGTCCAGGCCGTACGCGAGCCGGGTCCCAGCCCTGCTCCGCCACGAGATCCTTCCACTTGAGGTTGCGGAGCGTCCAGAGGAGCTCGCTCACGCGGCCGCCGCGGGTCTTCCCCTTCTTCGGGGCGGCCAGCTGCCAGTCCTCCTCCCCCGTGCCCGGTCCGGTCGAGCGTCAGCGTCACGCTCGGGCGCTGGATGGTGACGCGCGTGACGTCCTTCGTGTCGAAGGCCTCCGGCGAGCGACCGGTCGCGGAGATCCGTCACGCCGCGCGCGAGATCCCTGAGCGCCGTCGCGTCGACCGCGGTCACGCCCGCGCTCGCCGACGCCGAGCGTCGTCGCGTAGGCGCGGTCCTTCTCGCGGCCGCGGGCGCGAGAGCAGGGTCTTCGGCTCCTTGGCGCCCTTCTCCCAGACGGCGAGCCGGATCTGCGGGCTTGTCGAGGCCGTAGGCGGCGAGCCGCTTCGCGTCCTCGGCCACGAAGTCCGCGCGCGGAGATCGCGCGGCCTTGAACAGCACCTGGCTCATGGCGCTCTCGTCGGCCCGGAGCGCGACGGGCGCGGTGATGCGCCACTTGCCGTCCTGGAGGGCGAGGCGTCACCTTGCCCTTGGGGCTCTCGAGCTCTACACGCTCGACCGTCCCGCGGTCGTAGCGCGAACACGGTCTTGTCCCGGAACGCCACCGCCGACGTGGGAATCGCCTTCCAGAGCTCGTCGTCGACGAGGAGCATCCGCGTCTCACCCTCGCGCTGAACGTAGACCGCCTTCTTGTCCGGCACTCGTCCTGCGAACCGGAGCGTCCGCGTCGGTCCGCGACGCCTCCTCCCCACCCCGAGCGTGATCCGCGTGGGCCGATCCAGGCCGTACTCGGCCAGGCTCTTGGGCGTGTCGGTCACGAACTCCTTGATCTTCGCGGCGCGCAGCTTCTCGAGCAGCGTGCTGACCGCGCTCGCGATCGGCGGCGCTCGCCAGCGCGGGCGGTCAGCTGCCACTCGTCGGCGCCCGCTTGAGACCGGCCAGCCGCCACCACCCGTCCGGCCGGGCTCCTCACCTCCGACGGTCTTGACGTCCTTCCGCTCGAAGGCGAGCAGCGTCTTGTCGCGGTAGTCGCTCGGCGCCTTCTGGGCGTCGCTCAGGATGCCCTTCGGGCACCAGGATGACGGCGGGCTTCGCTCCCTCCTGGCGCGTAGGCCCAGACCCCGCTCGGTGCTCTTCGCGCCGAGCTTGACCGTGCGGTCCTGGCCCTTGGCCTTGAAGGTCACCTCGGCCGCGGAGGCGCGAGACCGAAGTCCGCCGGCTTCTGGGGATTCGCCTCGATCTCCCGCTCGACGCGGAGCGTCGCCAGCGACGTCGCCAGACCCGTTCGGCCGCGCCGCCGGTCGGCCGACGCCGCCACGGGCGCGACCAGGCTCCAGACGTCCCCGCTCCGCTTCAGGTGGAGCGCGCTCGACGCCGCCCTGCCGGACGACGATCTCTCGTGCGTCTTTGCCCTCGAGCTCCTTCCAGAGGCGGTCCTTGGCCGGTCGCGGCCTTCTCGCGGCTCGGGCGCCTGCCGGATCTCGTAGACGTAGTAGAAGGCGCCGAGCCCGACCAGGAGGACGGCCAGGACGGTCGTCGAGAGCCAGCGCATCGGGCGGCTCCCGGCCTAGCCGGCCGCGCCGGCGGGCGACCGCCACGACGCCGGCCGACAGATCGGGGTCAGCGGAATGAGCACCGACGGGCACCAGGAACGACGACCTGGTTCTGGGCGGCGGTCAGGAACACCGGCGCCGTCCGCGACTCCTTCGGGCCGCACCGCGATCAGGTTCTCCTCCTCGGCCAGCCACGAGAGCGTGTTGAGGAAGAAGTCGCGGTTGCCGGAGAGGTTCACGAACTCGTTCGCCGCGAAGTCCGAGTCGCCGACCAGCACGATCCGCGCCTTGCGCGCCCTTCCGGTCGGCGGGCGCGTCCTTCAGCGTCGACCGTCGCCACCGCGGCGATGGTGAGGCGGCCCTCGCGCCTCGCCGGGATCAGGCTTCACCTGGCCCGTCCGGATCTGGTCCTGGTTCGTCCCGCCCAGCTCTCGCCCGACGTCCGGGCGACGACGCCTGCGCGGTCACGCCCTCGGGCGGCTTGTCCTTCACCGAGACCGTGCGCGCCACCGGGAAGAACGTCGCGAACCGGAAGTCCCGGGTGATCGGGTGCGGGCAGATAGTCGACGACGACCGTGGATCTCCGGACCCGCGCCGGCCCGCCGGCCCGTCGGGCTGATGTCGATGATCACGTCGTTCCGGAGCCCGAGCCCCCACCGCTCGAACGCGGCCGGCTGAGCCCGGTGTTCTGGAACGGATCGACCATCACGAAGACCTTGCCGGCCCGGTCTCACGATAGCCGACAGGGCGTCGATCTCGTTCGGGCAGGAGCTCCTGCGCTGCGGTCCGGCCACCACGACGATGGTGGCGTCGTCCGGCACACTTGGTCTCTCGCGCCAGCACCAGGTCCTTGACCTCGTAGTTCAGCTTCTCGACGGCGGCTTTCATCTGGCCGTAGCCGGTCCGGTCGCTCGAGGCCGGGATCCTTCTCGCCGTGGCCCTTCAGGAAGTAGACGACGCCGCTTGCCGGGCCGCGTGACCCGGATGAGCGCGTTCGTCAGCTTCTCCTCGTCGAGATCCTGGATCTTCTCCTGCTTCTTCTGCGCCGTCCTTCAGCGTCGCCTCGAGGCGCGACGCGTCCCGTAGCTCTCGAAGCCGTACTGCCGGGCACCAGTGGGTTCCGGTCGGCGTCGACGACCTCCCAGGTGAACTTCCCGTCGGAGCGGCCCCGCGTACTGCTTGAGGAGATCCTCCGCCGTGCGCTTGCCCGGCTGGTCGGGCCGGAAGAACGCCACCGCCTTCACCGGCATCGGGCAGCTCGGCGACCACCTTCACCGTCTGCGGAGACAGGCTCCAGCGCTTGTTCTCGGTCAGGTCGATCCGGTAGCTGTGCCGGTAGGACACCGCCTCCACCAGGACGATGACCCCGAGGATCAGCACGACGAGGATCGACCGCGTTGAGGCCGTAGCGGTCGGCGCGACCCGCGCAGGCGCCCGGCGCACGTTGGTCGCGAAGCTCGCGTACAGCCCGAACAGGAGCACCAGGCCGCCGATGACGAGGAGGACCGGCCACACCGCGGTCCACGACGGCCGGTAGTTCCGCACGAGGACGCCGGCCACGAGGCCGGCGAGGCCGACGAAGCAGTGCGGGGGTCGCGAGAGTCGCTCCATGGCGCTCAGCCTCTCCAGCGCTTCGAGTCGAGCGAGCGCAGGGTGAGGAACAAGGCGAGGATGGTGAGGTTCAGGTAGTAGATCAGGTCCTTGGTGTCGATCACACGCCTTCGAGAAGGAGTCGAAGTGCTCGGTGAGCGACAGGTGCGACAGGATGCGCCCGGAGCTGCCGCCGGCCGAGTCCGACGCCCAGGCGATCACCCAGAAGATCAGGAGGCGTGCCGAACGTCGCCACCGCCGCCACGATCTGGTTCTCGGTCAGCGAGGAGATCAGGATCCCGATCGCGATGAACGCCGCCCCCTGCAGGAGCAGCCCGAGGTACCCGGTGGCGAGCGGGCCCAGCTCGAGCGGCGTGACCCAGGCCATGATGAGCGGGTAGGCGAGCGTGAGCACCAGCATAGCCGCGAAGACGGCGAGCGCGGCCAGGTACTTCCCGAGGAGCACCTCTCCGTCGCGCACGGGGTAGGTCAGGAGCAGCTCGATCGTCCCGCTCTTCTTCTCTTCCGAGAACAGGCGCATGGTGAGGATCGGCATCATCAGCAGCATGATGACGCTCACGTTCTGGAACAGGGGCCGGAGCACGCCCTCGATCACCGACATGTCGCGCGCCATCATCGGGTTCATCGCCGCCTGCATGCTCGCCAGCACGTAGAAGCCGAAGACGTTGTAGAAGAACCAGCCGGCTGATCAGCGCGAAGATCGTCAGGACCGCGTAGGCGATCGGCGAGCTGAAGTAGACCCGCAGCTCCTTCCGGAAGATCGCGCCAGGCCCTCACGACGCCACCTCCTCGGCCGATGCCGCCGGCGTCGTCGGCCATCGCCTCGTCGTGCTCCTCGCCAGCCACGATGCGAATGAAGACGTCCTCCAGCGACAGGTCCAGCGCCTTGAGCTCGAGGAGCCCCCAGCGCTGCTGCGCGACCAGCTGCGCGACCTCCGCCGGACGTCGCGCATCCGCTCGGCCTCGAGGACGAACGTGCCTGACGCCGTCCACGACGCCCGCGCCTCCACGCGCTGGACGCCGGGGAGCCCGCAGGGGACTGGGCGACGCAGCTCGGCCGGCCCCTCGACCTGGACCTGGATCCGCGCCGTGGGCGAGAGCTCCTGCATGAGGCCGGTCGAGCGGGCCGGAGGCGACGACGCGGCCCCGGTTGATGATGATCACGCCCTCGCACACCATCGACACCTCGGGCAGGATGTGGGTCGAGAGGATCACGGTGTGGGCGCCGGCCAGCGACTTGATGAGCTGCGCGGATGCCGACGATCTGCTTGGGATCGAGGCCGATCGTCGGCTCGTCGAGGATCAGCACCTCGGGATCGGCGATGAGCGCCTGGGCGAGGCCCACGCGCTGCCGGTAGCCCTTCGACAGCCGCCCGATCAGCCGCTCGCGCACGTCGGGAATCTGGCACCGCTCCAGCACCTCGCCGACGCGGCGCCGGCCGCTCGCTGCGCCCGAGCCCCTTGATGTTGGCGACGAAGTCGAGGTACGCGCCGACCGTCATGTCGGCGTAGAGCGGCAGCGTTCTCGGGCAGGTAGCCGATCCGGCGCCGGACCTCCAGCGACTGCTCGAACACGTCGTAGCCGGCGACCCGGGCGGTCCCGCCGAGGCGGGCATGAAGCAGGAGAGGATCCGCATCGTGGTCGTCTTGCCGCGCGCCGTTCGGGCCCAGGAAGCCGACGATCTGGCCCTTCTCGACGGTGAAGGAGACGTCCTGGATGGCCGGAACCGGCCCGTAACGCTTGGTGAGGCGATCAACCTCGATCATCGCTCATCGCTCCGCTTCCGTGTGAGATGCAAGCTGGGTCATCGACCGGAGAATCGGGGCGCTGTCGCGGCTCCCTGGAGGACTACCGGGAGCTGCGATCCAGTGCGTGGAGTATAGCACCGGCGTCACTGCGGACGCTCGAGACCGAGCGCCCGCTATTCGGCCCGGTCGGCGTCCACGTCGATCCGCTCCGCGCTCGGCACCCGGGGCAGGCCCGGCATCGTCAGGATGTCCCCGGTGATCGGGACCAGGAAGCCGCGCCCGCCGGAGATCCGCACCTCGCCCACCGTGACCGTGAAGTCCCGCGGGCCGGCCGAGGAGGGCGGGTCGTCGGACAGCGAGCGCTGCGTCTTGGCCATGCAGATCGGGAGCCCGCCGTAGCCGAGCGCCTCCGCCTGGGCGATCTGCCCGTCCGCGCGCTTCGTGTAGACGACGCGCTCCGCGCCGTACATCCGCGTCGCGATCGTGTGGATCTTCGCCTTGACCGGCGCGGCCCAGTCGTAGAGCGGGCGTGAACTGGGACGGCTGGCCGGGCGAGGACGTCGACGAGCGTCGCCGCCAGCTTCTCGCCGCCCGCGCCGCCCTCGCCGAAGACGTTGGCGCGGCACGGCGGGCACGCCGAGCTCCGCGCAGTGCTCGACGATCGCCGCCAGCTCCGCGTCGGTGTCCGACGGGAAGCGGTTGAGCGCCACGACCACCGGGACGCCGAACAGGTGGATGTCCTCGACGTGCTTCTCGAGGTTGGCCATGCCGCGCTTGATGGCGGGCAGGTCCTCGTGGTCCACGGCGCTCATCGGCACGCCGCCGTGGTACTTGAGCGCGCGCGCCGTCGCGACCAGCACGACCCCGTCGGGCCGGAGCCCGGCGTAGCCGCACTTGATGTCGAAGAACTTCTCGGCGCCGAGGTCGAACCCGAATCCCGCCTCGGTGACGCAGATCTCGCCGAGCTTGCAGCGCCAGCGCGGTCGCGATGACCGAGTTGCAGCCGTGGGCGATGTTGGCGAACGGCCCGCCGTGGACGAGCGCCGGCGTCGCCCTCGAGCGTCTGGACCAGGTTGGGGTGGATGGCGTCGCGCAGGAGCGCCGCCATCGCGCCGGTGACCTTGAGGTCCTCGCGCGCAGCACCGGCCGGCCGTCGAAGCGTGAACCCGAGGAGGATCCGCGCCAGGCGCGCTCTTGAGGTCCATGAGATCCTCGGCGAGGCAGAGCAGCGCCATCACCTCGGACGCGGCGGTGATGAGGAACCCCTCCTCGCGCGGAGTAGCCCTGGAACCGGCCGCCCAGGCCGAGCACGATCTCGCGCGAGCGCGCGGTCGTTCATGTCCATCGCCCGGCGGAAGAGCACCTGGCGCGGGTCGATGCGCAGCGTGTTGTCGTGGTAGAGGTGGTTGTCCAGGCACGCCGCGAGCAGGTTGTGGGCGGTCTCCACCGCGTGGATGTCGCCCGTGAAGTGGAGGTTGATCGAGTCGGCGGGCTGGACCTGCGAGCGCCCGCCCCCGTCCCGCCGCCCTTCATGCCGAGGCACGGCCCGATCGACGGCTCGCGGAGCGCCACGACCGCCCGGCGGCCGATGCGCCAGAGCGCCTGCTCCAGGCCGATCGTGACCGTCGTCTTCGCCGTCGCCCGGCGGCGTCGGCGTGATGGACGAGACGACCACGAGCTTTCCCGGACGGGGCGGTCGCGCCGAGCGCCGAGCGCCTGGACGGAGACCTTCGCCATCTGGCGCCCGTAGGGGATCAGCTCTTCCTCGCGCGAGGCCGACGCTGGCGGCAACCTCCGTGATGGGGCGCGGGCGACTGGAGTCACGCTGGACACGGGAACCTCCTCCGAGGCGCGCGCGCGGTCCGGCGCGGCAGGCCGGACGCCAGGATGGGGCGCCCCGGCTGGCCGGCCGTCAGGGCAGCCAGACGCAGGGCTCCGGCTCCGAGCGAGGCGGCTCGAGCCAGTCCGGGATGGCGATCATCCGCTGGGTCTCGGGATTCCAGCAGGCGTGCCGGGTCTCCCCGTCGTCGCGACGGGATCGTCCGTCTCCGCGCGGCGGATGTCGTAGCGGAAGACGAACGACGCGCGCTTCCGCTCGCTGATCCAGCACCGCACCCGGAGCAGGTCGTCGAGCCGCGCGGGCTTGCACGTAGCGGACGGACGCCTCCACGACCGGCATGTGGACCTTCCGGTCCACGGCCGACATCGGGAAGCCGTGCTGGCGCAGGAACTCCACGCGGCCGACCTCGAAGTACGTGAGGTAGTTGCCGTAGTACACGACGCCCATCGTGTCGGTCTCGGCGTACCGCACCCGGATCGTCGTCTCGACGACCATGCGCGCGCCCGCTGGGCCTGCCTGGAGGCCGGCGACCGCGCGCACCGCCGAAACGCGGCCGGAGCGGCATCAGAGATACTGGCCGTAGCGGATCTTGACGACCACGTCGTCGCACGCGGCGCGGCTCGTCCACCGCCGTGAGGAGATCCGCCGTGCCGGACGAGGCCGGCCTCCTCGGCCCGCCCCGGACAGGTGCACCTTCTCCTCGAGCGCGCGCGAATCACCTCCGCGACCTCGCCGCCGCTCATCCCGGACAGCCGCGGCGACGAGCGGCGTCCGCGTCGATCGGCTCGAACAGCGGCCGCTCGGCCAGGGCCTCCGCGCGCTTGCGCTGGATCTCGCACGATCTCGCGCAGCGCGGGGCCGTCGGGCAGCGGCACCTCGATGAGGTGGTCCAGGCGGCCCGGGGCGATCAGGAGCGAGCCGATCCCGTCGGGGCGGCTGGTCGAGGCGACGACGAGGAGCGACGGGAAGCTGCGGAGCCCGTCGAGCAGCTCGCAGATTCCGATGAGGAGCGGCGCCGGCCGCTTCCCGCGCGCGCTCGGGCGGCAGGATGTGCTCGAACGACAGCGCCTCGGCATCCTCGAAGAAGAGGACGCCCTTGCCCTCGGAGCTCGCGAGCTGGAAGACCTCCTTGATCACCTCGACCGCGCAGCGGCCCGACCTTCGGAGGTGAGAGTCGCCAGCCGGAAGTGGTAGAAGAGCGCCTCCGAGAGGGTGGCGAGCGCCTTCGCGAGCAGCGTCTTGCCGTTGCCGGGCGGCCCGTAGAGGAGCCCGCCGCGCGGCGGCGCGATGCCCCAGCGCCGGTAGAGATCGGGCGTGCGGAGCGCGTGCGACAGCCGCTGATCGCCGCCTTCGCCGGCTCCGCGCCGCCGATCATCGCGAAGGTCACCCCGGACGCGGGATGACCTCCACGCGTCCCCGGAGGTCGCCGAACTTCGGCTCGAGCTTCCCGACCAGGTCGTCCAGCCGGCGCTGGACGGCCCACTCCGCGGCGGGCAGACGCTGGCTCGATCCGGACCCGTCGCGCACGGTCGGTCAGAGCGTCGGGGGCGTGCCCCACCCTTGGGCGGGAGCCGCTCAGCCTTCTCGAAGACGCGGTCCTCGACCAGGATGGGCACGCGGGCCCGGAGCGCCAGGGCGATGGCGTCCGAGGGCCGGGCGTCGATCGTGAGCGGGCGTTCCACCGGCCTCCAGGTGGAGCTGGGCGTAGAAGATGTCGTCGCGGAGATCCGTGACCACGATGCGCTTCAGGGACGCGCGCAGGTCGCCCAGCACGTTGAGGAACAGGTCGTGCGTGAGCGGGACGCGGCGGCGTCACGCCCTGGAGCGCGATGGCGATCCCGTTGCGCCTCGAACGGGCCGATCGCCAGCGCGAGCGGCCGGCGGTCTCGCTTGCCCTGGAGCAGGACGATCGGCTGCCGAGTGCTCGGGTCCGACCACGACGCGCCGTCACCTCGGCTTCCTGGGGCTCGCTCCCGGGCCGCCGGCCAGTCGGCGGCGCCGTCGCGCCCAGGCTCACGAGTCCCGCCAGCATCGCCATGGCCAGCGTCCACGCCCGCTCTCTTCGCATGGCCCGCCCTCCTCACGAGGCGCCCAGGCGGCGCCGTGCGGCAGTATACGCCTCCGGACCGTCAGCGCTCCAGCCGGAAGGCGAGGCGCGCACGCGCCGGCGAGCACGACGCTCAGGATCGCGAACATCGGGCCGTAGCCCGACCCAGATGGGCGAGGTGACCGAACCCTGCCGCGCCCCCGGCCTGGCCGAGGAGCAGGATGAAGGCCATGAACACCCCGACCACGCGGCCGCGGCGCTCGGGCGGCGCGTCACGTCGACCACGAGCGCGGTCAGCGCCGGATACAGGAGTCCGTGCGCCGCGCCCGCAGAGCGGAGGCCGGCGACGCCCAGGGACGGCCCGGCGGGAAGGCTCAGGGCTCGCGCGCGAGCAGGCACCAGGCCGGCGAGCAGACACGGTCGCTGCGGCCTGGAGCGCCAGGGCGCGGAATGATCACCGCCCGCCGGCCGAGTGCTGTCCGCGAGGCCACTCGGCGGTGGCGCGCACGCCGAGCGCGGCGCCCGAATAGGTGACCGCGAAGAGCCCCACCCATCGCACGCCCAGGTCCAGGCGCATAGGTCGGGAAGAACGTGAACATCACGCCCTGCCCGAGTCCGAAGGCGCGCGCCGAGTGTCATGGGAAGGCGGGGCGCGAGGACGAGACTCCGCGCAGCAGCCCCGCCAAGTCCCTCGCCGGCGCTCGCTCCGGCGTGGCTCCGGCGGCAGGCGCAAGCGCGCCGAGATCACGGCGGCCAGCAGCGGCAGCGCAGCCGCGCGCGAGGAACAGTCCGGCGGAAGCCCGCCGCCCTGGACCAGGAGCTCGCCAAGCGCCGGACCCACGGCGCCGGAGACGATCCCGGAGATCCGAAGATCCCGAGGGCCTGACTGCGCCGGTCCGGCGGCACCAGGTCCACGACGACCGTGAAGTTCGCGATGAAGAAGACGGAGAAGGCCACGCCCTGGAGCGCGCGCGAAGCAGCGGGAAGAGGCCGAGCGTGTTGGGCGTCGCCGCGAACAGGAGCAGCGACGACCGAGGTGAGCACGGCGCCGGTCACGAGAAACGCGCGGCGGCCGCCCCGGTCGACCCAGGCGCCCACGAGCGGCTGGACGACGATCGCCGTCGCGCTGTAGCACGCCATGATCAGCCCGAGCTGGCCGTCCGTGGCGCCGAGCCGTCGAAGGTGGAGCGGCAGTAGCACGAAAGCCGGCCAGCCCCGTGAAGAAGAGGAAGTCGCGACCGCCGCGGTCACGAAGGCCGCGGTGAGGATCGTCGGGGTACGACGACCGTGGGCTCGGCGAGCGTCCGTCGCTCAGAGCAGGGCCGGCACGTGCTCGCGGCGCTTGACGGCGAGCAGGCCCCGCGTCAGTCAGCCGCAGCGCGGGATCGCGGAGAACGTGAGGGCCTGGGCGTGAGGAGCGGACGGGCGAGCGCGTCGAGCCCAGGTCCTGCAGCGCCTCGGTCACGGCCTCGAGCCCGTGGGCCAGCTCGCGCACCGAGGCCGCCGGGCGATGCCGCCCAGTGGGAGCGGCAGCTCCGCGCGCACGGCGCCGCGGCCGTCCACGACGACGAAGCCACCGCCGATCTCCACCGTGCGCTCGGCCGGCCGCCGCCAGCGCTTCCCGCGAGGCGCCGACGAGGACAGGTCGGCGGAGTCGAATGACAGCGTCGAGGCGACCGCGCCCTCGCGCAGCCCGAACCCCTGGACGACCCCGAGCCCGCGGCGCCGCCCGCTCGGCGGTCACAGGCGAAGCGGCGAGCGAGCAGGTCCGATGCAGGGTCGGCCAGGAGCGCCCTGTCGCGGACCGGAAGCGTGGCCTCCGCCTCGGCAGTCACGATGTCCCCCGCGACCCGGATCACGCGCACGCGAGCGTCGGGGCCCGGCGCCGCGAGGCGGCGAGCGAGGATCGAGCGGCCCCGGACGCGGGCCTGAGTAGAGGCCCCCGGGCATGGGCACTTCGGGGCACGGCACGAGGCAGCAGCCGTCGCGGGCGACGACGCGTCCTCTGCGCGACGACCACCTCCGGGCGCACCGTCCGGAGGGTCGGGGAGCACGAGGAAGTCCGCCCAGCGCCCGGGGGCGATTCCACCGATCTCCCGATCCAGGCCGAAGTGCTCGGCCGCGTTCAGGCTCGCCATCTGGTAGGCGGTGACCGGCGGGAGTGCCGAGGTCGATCGCCCGCTGGACGATGCCGTCCATGTAGCCGCGGGTCGAGCAGGTCGTGCCGGCCAGATCCCGTCGCGACGCGAGGGCCGCGCGACGGAGAGACACGCCGGGCGTGACGGATCTCGAGCACCGCCCGAGATCCCGCCGCACCGAGCGCTTCCCGGATCATCACTCGCAGTGCCGAGGCGGAGCGCGCTCGAGCGCCTCGCGCGGCGGTGATCGGCTCGTGGCAGGACTCACGCCGGCGGCGGCGCACGCTACGAGCCGCGCGCCCCGCGCGCCGCGCCGTGTGCCCTTCCACCGTCTTGCCGAGCGCGCGGGCATCGATTGATCAGCGGCAGGAGGCGCCCGGGCTCGGGCAGCAGGTCGGTGCCAGTAGACCTCGCCGAGCCCGACGGACGCGCGGATCGTCGAGGAGCGCCCGGAGCGCCTCGCCGTCGACCGAGGGGTGCGCCGATGCCCGCCTCGGCCGCGAGATAGGAGATCACGGGCGCGGTGGCGTAAGCGTGGATCGGCTGGGCGCGGAGCGTGTCGAGGAACCAGCGCGCCCCGGGCACGCCCAGCGCCGACGTGACCTGCGACCATCTCCGTGACCAGGGCGGTGAGACCGCGCGGGATCGCCTCGCGCAGGAGCGCCGGCAGCGTCGATCAGCGATGTCGAGGTGCGTGTGCCCGTCGAGGAATCCGGGCACGAGGACCTTGCCGCGAGCGTCAGGCGCTCGGTCGCAGGGCCCGCCAGAGCGCGAGAGGTCGGGGCCGACCGCCGCGATCCGCCGATCCGGCCACCGCCACGTCCCAGCGCACGACTTCACCGGTGTAGACGTTGACGACGTCCGCCGCCGAGGGCCAGAAGGTCGGCGGGAGCCGGTGCCGAGGGCCGACGTCGAGCGGATCGGGCGGCGGGTCTCGCGGGTACGCGTCACGCCGCGGGTCGCCGGGCGGCGTGACCGGAAGCGACCAGCCCCGCCGGGCCGCCCAGGTGCGGAGAAACTCGGCGTACGGCAGGACGTGGTAGGCCGTGGCTCCCGGAGTGCAGCACGACGACCTCGGTCCGGTCGTCGTACCCCAGGCAGCACGGCGAAGTGCGGGATGGACACCGGGGCCTCGTCCCAGATTCTGGAAGACGATGACCGGGCGTCCCCGGCGGACCTCGGCCTTGGCGCGCTCGAGCGTGCCCTCGAACGCCTGGGTCCGGAAGCCGCGCCGGCGGGCCTCGAACTCGATCTCGAGGTTCAGGACGCCCTGGGCAGACGGCAGGTACGAGGCGCCCGCCCGATCTCCTCGGCGTCGGCGGCAGCCCCCAGTAGCGGAGAACCATGGCGAGCGCCGCGGGGCCGCACTGATACGCGTCTTGGGCGATGAACGGCACGGTCGCGATCAGGTGACCCTGGCCGGCGTCGACGTCGGCGCGCACGGTGTCGAGCGTGACCGCGCGCACAGCCGCTCCCGAGGAGGCCCGCCAGGAGGAGCAGGAGGGCCGCGCACCCTCCGAAGGTTGTAGCGGGCGGTACATCGCGCTTACTATAACCCGAGTCGACATGGCCCAGGACGCGGTCGTGCACAGCTGCTGGGTCTGCGGCGCGATCATGCGCGAGATCAAGTGCAAGATCGTCTGCCCGCACTGCGGATACACGCGCGACTGCTCCGATCCCTGAGCGCCCGGCGATCGCCGTGACGATCGACGAGGCGCTCCGGCAGGCAGCCGCCGAGGCCGCGCGCGGCGTCGTCACGTTTCCCGCGGATCTCCACGGCTTTCCCGGCACCGCGCACGGCGGCGCGGTCGCCGCGGTCTTCCACCGGCTCACGCTGCCGCGCCCGCCGGTCGCGCTCCGCGTCGAGCTGATCCGCTGCGGTGCCGACGGTGACGCCGCTCGGGCTCCGGACCGGCAGCGCCGGCGCCACAGCGCGCCTGGCGTTGACGCAGGGTGAGCGGTCGCTCGCGGAGGCCGACGCTCCACCGTGAGGGGCTCGTGCCGCCGGACATCGCGCCCCTGCGAGATCGGTGGCTCGGCGATCACGACGCCGCGCGAGGAGGTCCCGGGCACGGCGACCTGCCTCGCGTGCGGATCGGCCAATCCGCTCGGGCTCGGCATCCGCTTCCTCGCGAACGATCGCTTCCTGTGGCGCGAGTACACGCCGCCGGCGCACCTACCGGACGCGGGAGGGCACGCATCCCGCCCTGGCGCTCATCCTGCTGGACGAGCTCGGCTGGTGGCTCGGCGCGCTCGCCCAGCGGAGTGCGGCGTGACGACGGACGTCCAGATCACGCTGTTCGAGGCGATTCCCCTCTGGCGCCGCTTCTCGTGATCGGGGACCGGACCGCCGTGCGGAGCGACGGCGACCCTCGGGGCCGCTATTCCCGGGTGAGCGGCGTCCTCCTGGGACCGGACGGCGCGCTCCTCGCGACCGCCGAGGTCCGGTTCGCGGGCAGCCGAGCGTACACGCGGCGCCTCGTCGAGCCATTCCTGTCGACGACCCCGATGGATGAGCTGGCCCGATGGTTCCCCAGCAGCCGGGAGCTCGCCCCGAAGGAATCAGCCGGCGCAGGGCGACTGCGGAAGCGATTTCCGCTTGCAAACTCGCGCATTCGTGGTGAAAATGCTCTCCGGAGCCTCGGGGCAACGTGAAGAACATCATCGTGTATAGCCGTGATGTAAAGGCGCAGAATCTCTATCCAAAACGCATCATCTCGCCCTCCGGCACCCAACAAGTGCTGTCCTGGTCGGATGGAGGTCCTGGGTCGGCCCCGGCTCGATGAGCAGGGTCGGCGGTTTTCGTACAAGCGGTGCAAGGTTTGCGGGTTTGCGCTCCGTCACTTCCTGGATCCCGTCGGGCACGATCCTGACCCCGGCCACCCATGACCCGAAAGGCCCGTAAGGCGCTGCCGGGTAAGGGAGAATCGGCCGCGATCCGATGCCTCCGCCGGATCCGAGGGCTCGCAGCTGGCGGCGGCGCGCAAGTCGGTCCCGACACGCCACGTGCCTCGCGCGGTGCCACCCGGCGGTCCCGCCCGGTCGAGGTCGGTCGGAAGAGCGCGGGGCGGCGGCGGCGCTAGGAGCCGCGGCCCTGGGTCCGCCAGGTCCTGTCCTCCTCCTCCGGCGCCCGCCGGAGGCGGCTCCGTTGAGTCTTCAATCCTTGAGCGTTCACGTGGAGTGATCCCTGTATGGACAAGTTTGTCGAGTGGTCCCTTTGGTCCGCCGAGCAGATCGCCGAGGCCCTGCCCGGTCTCGTGGCCGTCGTCGAGATCCACCTTCACGATCTCCCCTCCGAGCACCTCGAGAAGAACCGCGCCGCCATCGAGGTCCTGAAGGGCGCCGTCCCCGACAGCGCGCAGATCCGGGACGGCTCGCTGGAGCCGTGACCTCACCACGCTGCGGCTTCGCGCTGGACGTGCTGGGACGCCGGGCCGCCCGCGATGGCGAGCTCGGCGAGGCGCTCCGGCTGTTCCAGGCGGCCCACGAGCTGTTCCGCCGGGCCAGCCCCTGATGCACGCGACGCGGCCGATGCGCCAGGCCCTCGGGAACGCGGTGCGGGCCCTCGTCACCGACCAGGTCGGGCGCTGCCGACACGGGAGACGCCGACGTCCGCGGCGTGCGAGCCGGCCCTGGCGACCTTCGTCAGCTCGGCCTGGGGCACGATGCCGACCAGCTGGCCCTGGCGATCGACGAGATGATCCTGCTGGAGCTCGAGCGCGCGCGGCTCGCCGCCGAAGCGCGATCCCGCGGCGCGCGACCGTCTGATCAGGAGAACATCGAGGCCGTCCTCGAGCTCGAGGTCCCGACCCGGCTCGAGCGGATCCGCCGGGACTGGGCGGACATCGGCGAGCGGATCGCGCCCGGCGGCGGTGCGGCGCGGCGCAGCGCGCCGCCGCCGCCCGGAGCCGCTGTCGACCCTCGTGCCGCCCGTCATCTGGGGCGAGATCCGCCTCGCGGTCGAGCGGGGCGACACCGAGGCGCTCGGCCAGGCCCTGGCCGACGTGCGGGACGAGCTCGAGAGCAACCTCCGGCTCCGGCTCGACGCCAAGCCCGGGCACCGCGAGCCCGTCTCGGAGCTCCGGGTCGTGGGCGCTCCGACCCGCGTTCCACCAGGCGCGCGAGCTCCTCCTCCGGCGGGATCCCCGGGCGCTCGACGAGTTCGCCGACCTCCACTACCGGCCGCAGCACCAACACCATCGCCAAGGAGTGGTACGCCTACGCGCTGACCCTGTTCGGGCAGGCGACGGACATCCACGACATCATCGAGCTCCTGGAGGCGGCCATCGCCTCCGACCGCTTCCACGAGCATCGGGGGTGGACCGCGCGCTGGAACCTCGCCTGCGCGCTCCGGCGTCTTCCGTCCCGGGCCGACGAGGCGCTCGACGTGCTGCTGCCGGTGCTGGACCTCGACGCGCACCCGGCCGAGGCCTTCGAGCTCTGCCTGCTCTGGGCCATCGAGCAGGACCGCAGGCGACGCGCTCGCGACGCTCTGCCTGCGCGCGCGGCACCACGAGGCCCACCTCCTCGCGGCGCTCCTGGACGCGGAGGCGCCGCGAGCAGCGGCTGGCGCGCGCGGGCGATTCCGGGATCACTTCCGCCGGATCAACCGGATCCTGCGGGATCCGGACCGGATCTTCCCCGACCCCCGGGAGCGCCTGCTCTTCGAGGAGCTGGATCAGCTGACGCGCGAGTTCATCGAGACCTCGCTCGTCGCGACGGGCGTCGAGTGGTTCCGGCAGCGCGTCGCGGCCGGCCCCGAGGCCGGGGTCTTCAAGAACTGGGACTGCGCCGCCGCTGCTGAACGAGGAAGCCGGCGATCTCGCGCGCCAGCTGGCGCTGCCGGCTGCACAGCTGGCGGGTCACCCAGCACCGGCGCAACGTCGACCCGCGGAAGAAGGCGCAGCTCCTGCGCGACGCTCCTCGGCTGGGCCCAGCGCCACGGGCTTCCGCGAGGACGGGCTCCGAGTCCTCCGGCAGACCTGGCGCGAGACCAGCTTCTCGAGACCGACGCGGGCCTGTGGGCCGAGCGACTCGGCGGCGCCGTGCCGGCGACGTCGGCGGCGGGCCGACGGTCGCGGCGGTCGGGTCAGTCGGCCGGACGAGCGAGCCGAGTCGACGCCGCGATGCCTCGGCGCGACGCGCCGACGGCGGTCTCGCCCGGAGCCGTCGGAGGTCCTACCGGGCGCCGCGCCGCGCTCGCGCCTGATGCTCGACTGGGAGAACGTCAAGGTGAGCCTCGCCCGCCACCTCGAGGATCTCCCGGAGCCTCACGCGCAGGCGGGCCGCGCGCGGCTGGACGGCGTGGAGCTCGCGTCGCGGCTCCTCGACGCGGCCTGGCGCCACGGTCTCCCGCGCCAGCGATGGGCCGTCGCCGACTGGGATCCGGGACTTCTTCGAGGGCGATCAGAAGGCGGTGCGGAACGCGCGCTTCTCCACCGACATCGCCGGCCGCGACAAGGCCGAACGCGTCCGACCACTTGCTGCGGGAGAAGATCCACTTCGTCCTGCGCGAGCACCCGAGATCCCGGTGCACGTGATCGGGACGGGCGACGGCGACTTCCACGAGGTCGTCAAGACGCTGCAGGCCCAGGGCAAGCAGGTGATCCTCTGGACGACGCGCGCGATCGGTCAGCGAGAGCTACGGCGGAAGCCTGCGGGGACTGACCGGATCCGCATCGAGTGGCTGGAGGATCTGGTCTTCGGCGACGCGGCCGGCACCGGCGCAGCGGTGACCGGGCGGACGGCGCGGACGCGGCGGCTCAGACCGAGGCGCGGAACCGGCGCAGGATCGCCTCGAGCTCCTCGCCCGCGCGGTGCCGCTCGCGCATCACGGCCTCGTGACGCTCCTGCATCCGCTCAGCTCGCGCTCTCAGCCGCTGGCGCTCCCGGACGAGCGTCTCGTGGGCGGCCCGGAGCGACACCAGCCCTCGCTGCGTTTCCTCGCGCTCCTGAACGAGTCGGCCCGTGCTCGCGCGACGAGCGCGTCGTGACTGGCCTGAAGCGATGCCCGCCCCGCCCGCGTCTTCCTCGTGCTCGTGCCCGAGCCGCTCGTGGGCCGCGCGTAGCTCGCCGAGCTCCCACGCCAGCCGGTCGGCGCTCTGTCGGTACTCGTCGTGCTCGCGGGCGAGCGCCTCGACGTTCGGAGACGAAGCCGTCCCAGTCCAGCACGATCTGCCGGACCGCCTCCACGACCGACCGCAGCTCCCCCGAACTTCACCTCGGCCATCGTCCACGTCCTCCCCTGCCCCGGAGCACCAAAACGGGGAGCATCAACGATAGCCCAGGGCCGCGCGCGGACCGCAAGCCTGGTGGCACCTTCCAAACACATGGAGAGTGTGCGGGCGGGTCGGGCGCCGCCTCCGGGGTCACGGGAGCCTCGAGACTCTTGACGCCACCCCGTCAAGCCGCCTACCGTCGGCCTACCTTGGCTACGACACGCGTTGAACGGATGACGCTCGGATGGCGGTGGATGGATAGCGAGCGCCGGTCGCTCGTCGGCCTCGGTCTCGCGGGTCGCGCTCGGGCTCGTCCTGTGCCTCTGGGCCTCCTGGTCCGCCGGCGCCGGCGGCAGACCTTCCAAGGGCAGGGGCGCGTCACCCCGGTGGATCAATGCGCAGCACCGTGACGATCGCGCACGGCGCCATCTCCGGAGCTTCTCCCCGCCAGCCAGTCGGAGTTCCCGGTTCAGGGGTCGAGACGGGACCTCAGAACCTCCGCCCCAGGGACCGCATCCGCTTCACGCTCGGCGCCGCCGGCGAGTCACGGCCTCCTGACGATCGTGAGCCTCACCCCCGAGCCGGCGGCCGTGGCGGAGTGGCCCGACCGTCTCCTGCTCGCGCGCCGCCGCCGCGCTAGCGCTTCCTGTCGCTCGCCGCGGTGGCGGTCGGTCGGCGTCCTGCTCTGGGCGGCAGATCCGGGGCCTCCAGCGCCGGGTGATCGCGCTCGATCGCGAGACCGGGCCGGCTGCGGGGTCTCGTGACAGACACGCAGGACGGGTGCGGCCAGATTGCGCGCTGTCGCTCGGAGGAAGGCGGCGACCACCTTCCGCGTGGGCTACGTGCAGGAGCTCCGGCGGCGGCTGGCCTCCGGGCCGCGGCGCGGCGCGACCGGACGCGAGCGCGGTCGGCAGCGCAGCTGGCACGCGGCCGGCGCGATCATCGTCGTTCAGCGCGGGCGCGGCGATCTGCTACCGCGCCGTCGAGCGCGGAGTGGCCGGCCCCGGGGCTCGCCGTGATCTGGGACCGCCGGCGCAGCGACCGGCGGCGGGGCGCTCGGCGCCCCGTCGGGGCACGAGCGGCGCCACGTCGAGCGCCGCGGCTCGCCTTCCGAGACGTGGACGCGGCTCGGGTTTCAGCTGGTGTCGACGCGACGCGGTCCAGGTCCGCCCGCGCCGCGCGTGCTGCGCACCGCGGGCGGCGAGCGCGGCACGCCCCGCTGACGCGGCCGGGGCCCAGCCGCGGCGCTCGGCCCCACAGCCGTCAGCCGCGCGGTCGCCCGGTCAGGCCAGAGCGCCGCGAGCGCGCCCAGCCGCCGCGATCACCGCGGCCGTCCACCACGTGGCCTCGTAGCCCAGCGTGGTGGCGCACAGGCCGAGCAGCATCGCGCCACCGGAGATCCCGAGCTCCCACGCGGTGTAGAGCGTGCCCATCGCGCGGCCGCGCTCCCCGGGCGGCGCACGGTCGGCCGTCATCGCGAGAAGCGCGGGCTGCGCCGCGCCGAAGCCCACGCCGTAGAGCGCTGCCGCGCCGAGGAACGCGCGCTGTGATGCGGCGAGGCCGAGCACCGCGGCGAGGCCCGCGGCCGGATGGCCGAGCGCAGGGGCGATGACCGCCCGCCGACCGAGCCGGTCCGATAGCCGGCCCGCGGGCGATCGGACCGCCAGGCTCACCAGCGCGTAGACCGTGTAGAAGAGCCCCGGGGTTCCCGAGCTGGCGCCGCTCCGCGAAGAGCGGCAGGAGCGCGGCGAGGCCGCCGTACGAGACGTAGAGCGCCAGGACGAGCGCCGAGGGTACGACCGCCGCCGGTGCTGAACCAGCGCCGCCAGAACCGCGCGAGCGCGGCCGGCGCGGGCGCGCCGTCCGGTCCGGGCGCCGATCGATCCGGCGTGCAGGATCCGGCCGCCGGTCGCGTCTCCGGCAGCGTCCACGCCGAGCGCGAGGCGCGACGGCCTCGATGCGCGGTCGCCACGAGGAACGTCGACACGAAGCCGAGGCGGTCGCACGAGCTCGCCGCCCGCGTACGGCCCGACGGCGAGCGCCGACCGCCGACGCCAAACCGTAGACGCCCATCGCCGCGCCCCGCCGCGTCGAGGCGGCGTGAGATCCGTGGCGATCACGGTGGCGGCGGTCGGACCGAACCCCATGCCGGCTCCGTGAAACAGCCGCACGACGAGCAGAGCCTGGGATCGTCCCGACGATCGCGTAGCCCACCGGCGCCAGCATGAAGATGGCGGTCCCGAGGAGGACGAGCGGCCGCCGGCCGATCCGATCGGCGAGGTCACCCGCGAGGGGGCGCGGGACCATCGCCGCGAGCGCGAAGATCCCCATGATGAATCCCACGTGGGCCTCCGCGCGCCCCGAGGCGCGGTCGCATAGAGCGGCACGACCGGCAGCAGCAGCTGGAACCCCAGATAGAAGAGGAGCGTCGAGCACCAGAGGACGAGGAACGGGCGGGTCACGCCGGCGGCGGCGGCGACGGGATCAGCGGCCCAGGAGGGCGCGGGCGCGGGCCACGACGTGGTCCACCGTGAACCCGAGCTCCTTCATGACGGTGTCCCCGGGCGCGGACGGCGCCAGTACCGGTCGATCCCACGACCGCGCCGGCCGACCCCACCCAGCGCTCCCAGCCGAAGGTCGCGCCCGCCTCCACCGCCAGGCGGCGCGTCACGGCTCCGCGGGAGCACGGTCTCCCGGTAGTCGGCCGGCTCGGCCTCGAACAGCTCCCACGAGGGCATGCTGACGACCCGCGCGCGGATGCCGTCCTTCGCGAGCGACCGCCTGCGCGGCCACCACGAGCTGGACCTCGGAGCCGGTGCCGATCAGCACCAGGTCGGGCGCGCCGCCCGGCGCGTCCGCGAGCACGTAGGCGCCGCGCCGGAGGCCCGTCGGCCGGGGCGTGGGCCGCGCGGTCGAGCACCGGGAGCTTCTGCCGCGAGAGAACCAGCGCGGTCGGGCCGTGCCGGCGCGCGAGGGCAACCTGCCAGGCCACCGCCGTCTCGGCGGCATCCGCCGGACGGATCACGACGAGATTCGGCATCGCGCGGAGGGCGGCCAGGTGCTCGACCGGGCTCGTGCGTCGGCCCGTCCTCCCCGACGGCCGATGGAGTCGTGCGTCCAGACGTACGATGACCGGCAGCTCCGAGAGCGCGGCCAGCCGCACCGCCGGACGCATGTAGTCCGAGAAGACGAAGAAGGTGCCGCAGAAGACGAGCAGGCCCCCGTGATACGCGATGCCGTTGGCGATCGACCCCATCGCGTGCTCGCGCACGCCGAAGTGGATAGTGGCGGCCCTCGGGCGTGGCGCGCTCGAACGAGCCCGCGGTCTTGACGAGCGTCTTCGTGGACGGGGCGAGGTCCGGCGTCGCCGCCGCATGAGGTGCGGCACGCGCGGCGAGACGGCCGCGAGCACCGCTCCGCTCGCGTCGCGCGTCGCCATCGGGGTGTCCGGCCGGAAAGCGCGGGAGGTCCTGGTCCCAGCCGCGGCGGAAGCGCCCGGCCTGGCCGTGTCGCCACTCGGTCGCGAGGTCGGCGAACGCGCGCGCCCAGGCGTCGAACCGCGTCTGCCAGTCCGCCTGCATGCGCGCGCGCCTGCGCGAGGGCGGCCGGAAGCGCCGCGAGCGCGGGCTCCGGCAGGAGGAACGAGGGCTCGAGCGGCCAGCCGAGCGCCTGCTTCGCCCCCGGAGCTCGGCATCGCCCAGCGGCTCGCCGTGGGCCTCGTGGGTCCCGGCCTTCTTCGGCGCGCCGTAGCCGATGATGGTCCGCACGGCGATGAGGGACGGGCGCGCCGTCTCCGCCTGCGCCGCCGGATCGCCGCGTCGATCGCGTCCAGGTCGTTCCCGTCGGGCACGGCCTGCGTGTGCCAGCCGAGCCCGTCGAACCGCCGCGGCACGTCCTCCGAGAAGGACAGCGACGCCTTGCCCGGCGAGCGACACCTGGTTGTCGTCGTAGAGCGCGATCAGCTTGCCGAGCCCGAGATGCCCGGCGAGCGACGCCGCCTCCGCGGCCACGCCTTCCATGAGGTCGCCGTCCGAGCACGAGCACGTAGGTGTGGTGGTCGACGACCTGGTGGCCGGGCCGGTTGAACCGCGCGGCGAGGTGGCGCTCGGCGATGGCCATGCCCGACGGCGTTCGCGACGCCCTGGCCGAGCGGTCCCGTCGTCGCCTCGACGCCCGGGGTGAGCCCGAACTCCGGGTGGCCGGGCGTCTTCGAGCCCCACTGGCGGAAGCGCTTGATCTCGTCGAGCGGGAGCGTCGTAGCCCGTGAGGTGGAGCGAGCGCGTAGAGCAGCATCGAGCCGTGGCCGGCCGACAGGACGAACCGGTCACGATCGGGCCAGGCGGGATCAGCCGGATGGTGACGCAGGAAACGCGTCCACAGCACGTAGGCCATCGGCGCCGCGCCCATCGGCAGACCGGGATGCCCGGATTTCGCCTGCTGCACGGCGTCGGCGGCGAGGAACCGGATCGTGTTGACGCAGAGCTGGTCGAGATCTCGCTCCGTCATGGGCCCGGTCTCCTCGCCGCGGTCGTGTGCGGCACCAGGACGTCGTAGAGCGAGCGATGCCGCGCTAGCGCGACCCGGTATCGGGCGTGCCGCGCCGGGATCGGCTGGAATCGCCGGCCGCATGCCCGCCGGCGCCGCTTCGAGGACGGGAATGAGCCCGAGCGCCTCGCTGGCGAGCAGGACCGCGCCCCGGGCTCGATCCCTCGGCCTCCGCCGACGGCGTGATCGCCGGTCCCGAGCGCATCGGCCATGATGCCGCTCCAGGCCGGCGAGGCCAGGAGCGCGCCGCCGGTCCCCACGATCTCCCGGAGCCCGGGGCATGCCTCGCGAAGCCGCTCGTGGATCATGCTGAAACGGTACGCCACGGTCTCGAGCGCCGCGCGGACGATGTCGACCGGGCTGGGTCGCCAGCGGACAGGCCGACGATGGCCGCCCGCGCGCCGGCCGCCCACCCGCAGGCTCCGCTCCCCGGCCAGGAACGGCAGCATCGTGAGCCCGTGCGCGTCAGGCTCCATGGCCCGCAGCATCTCCTCCAGGCGCTCGCGCGAGCGGCAGGTCGAGGGTCTCCGTGAGCCACGCGTAGAGACTGCCGCCGTTCGACAGGGAGCCACCCAGGAGGAGACGGCGGCCGTCCACGCGATAGCACCAGAGGCCGTCAGGGATCGCCACCGACGTCCGCCTGGAAGCAGACCCGCATCGCGCCCGACGTCCCGACCATCAGCGCCGCCCGCTCCGCCGTCGTGCAACCGGCGCCGACGTTGGAGCACGCGCCGTCGCCCAGGGCCGGCAGCCGGGGACGCCCGCCAGCCCGGGCCAGCGCGACGCGAACTCAGGCCGGAGCCCGCGGGAATGGCTGGCCGAGGTCGACGATGGGCCCGAGGTGCTCGACGCCGAGCCCGAGGACCTCGAGGATGCCCGGATCCCAGCGCTGCGCCCACTGGTCGAAGAGGCCGGTCCCCGACGCCATCGAGACGCTGGTGCGGAGCTCGCCGAACAGGCGGAGCCCGACATACTCCCCGAGACGACACCCAGCGCCGCGTCCGGCGGAATGCAGCGCATCGCGTCCCCGGAGCCACCAGAGTCGCGCCGGCAGATGGGACGTGTGGGAGCCGACATCCCACCCGTGCGTGGTACGCCTTCTCGTCGATCCGCGCCCGCAGCTCGTCGAGCGGCCCCGGCGCCTCCGAGTGTCTGCCCAGGAATACACGGGCGTCGTCGGGCGGTCGTCCGGTCCGAGGCCGAGCACGGTGTGCCAGAACGTGCTGGTCGCCACCCCCACCAGCTGATCGGTTCGGGGCCCGAGCGCGCCGAGGAGCGCCGTCGAGCGCCTCGGCGGTCAGCCTCGAACAGGCGGTCGGCGTCGATCTCGACGCCGCCGTCGGGGTGGTCGTCTGGGCTCGTAGGGCCGCTGGCACCCGAGGCCAAGCGATCCACCCAGGCGATCGAAGGCGAGCGCGCGCACGACCGACGAGAGCCCACGTCCAGCGCGACGAGGATTGGATCGGACGGCAGCGGCGCCCGCACGCGTTCATGTTAGCAGGCGGCTACGGCCGCGTAGAATCGGCCGTCGAATCCGTGGAGCTCCTGGAGATCCCGGCGGGGTGGTTCCGGATGGGCTGGGAAGACGGCCTGCCCGACGCGCGGCCCAGTCACCCGGTGTGGGTCGACCGCTTCCAGATCGCCCGCACACCCGTGACCAACGCCGAGTTCGGTGAGTTCCTCCGGAGCACCGGCGCGCCGGTGCCGCCCTTCTGGACGGATCCGCGATTCTCCCATCCCGAGCAGCCGGTCGTGGGTGTGACCTGGGCGGAGGCCGTCTCGTTCTGCGAGTGGCTGTCGCGCGAGCGGGCCGCCCGCACCGTCTGCCCAGCGAGGCGGAGTGGGAGCGGGCGGCCAGGGGCGGACCTCGAGCACGCCCGCTATCCCTGGGGCAACGAGCCGCCGCGTCCGCTGGTTCGGCGATCGGCGCGGGCTCCCTGCCCGCGCCGCCCGCGTGGGGCGCGCCCGCCAACGGATTCGGCCTGACCGACCTCGTCGGCGTCGTCCACGAATGGTGTCTGGACTGGTACGCGGAGGACGCGTACCGGCCGGAGCCGGCCAGCGCGCCGATCGGTCCCCCCGAGGGCTCGCGCCGCGTATCGCGCGGCGGCGCCTGGCGGCACCAGGAGCCCTGGAGCCCGGTGGCGCATCGCTCGAGCTTGCCGCCGCTCCTCCGCTACTCGGACTACGGCTTCCGGGTGGCGAGCGGGAGCCCGCCGCCTAGGGCAGTCGTCCGATCGCCTTATCGAGAGCGCTCACGCACCCTATCGACCGAGACGCGCGCAGGACCGTTGTGGCCGACCGAGATGCCCATGCCCTTCGCCTCGGCGAAGCAGCCCGTGGAGACGGGCAGCCCCTTGGCCGATGACCGGCGGCGTCATGAGCAGGCACCGGCCGTTGGCGAACATCCTTCACTCTCCTCGCTCCAGCCCTGCGCCTTGAGGGCACGTCGAACACCTGCGCCATCCTCGCGAGCGCCGCGTCCCGCGGGATGCGCCAGTAGGCCGCGCGGGTGATGGCCGCCACCGAGACGCCTGCTCTGTGCCGCCATCGGTCGGCCACGCGCACCATGCCCATCGCGTCGCCCTTCGACGGCCCGTCGGGCACGACAGACTCGCTCTCCTGGGGCTGCGCGCCGCGCGCCGCCCACCGCGGCCGTGACGCTCGGCCGGCGGTCAGCAGCGAGCAGCGCGTGGCATCTTCGCGTCGGCGCCGCGGGCGTCACGGCCCCCGGCACCGAGCACGATCACGAGGCCGATCGCGGCGTCACACGCCTCATCCGCTGGCCCCCCGGCTCCCTCCGTCGTTTCGTGCCTGCGTCACCATGCGCCGCGAGCGCCGGCCGCCAGCTCAGCGACGCGACGTCAGGGCCGAGCGGCGTCACGCGGCACGGCGTCGGCTCCGCACGGGCGGGATGTCGCCTTGACGAGCCCGGACGCGCGGTCGGCTATCCTCGAACCGGTGCGGCTCACGGCAGGCCCAGCTGGCCGACTTCCACGCGCACGGGTTCCTCGTCCTGCCGCGCGCTGTTCTCGCGGGCTGGAGAGTCGAGGACTCCTGCGTGCCGAGGTGCCGGCGCTCTTCGCCGAGGACACGCCCGCGAACATCCGCGAGAAAGGCGAGCCGCGAGGTCCGGACCGCCATGGGCCTGCACACTCCGGAGCGACGCATCTACGCCCGCCTCTGCCGCCACCCGCGGTTCGTCGAGCCCGCCCGGCAGATCCTCGGCACCGACCAGCTGCTACATCCAGCAGGCCAAGATCAACGCCAGGTGGCCTTCTCGGGCGAGGCCTGGCAGTGGCACTACGACTTCACTGACCCACCACGCGGAGGATGGCGTGCCCGAGCCGCTCGCCCTGAACCTCCACGTGTTCCTCGACGACGTCACCGAGCACAACGGGCCCCTGGTCTTCATCCGCGGCTCGCACCTGGGACGGGCCCGTCCGGACCGCGCTCGACACCGGAGACCACGAGCTACGCGCTGTGGACGGTGGACAACGAGACCGTGGCTCGGCTCGCGCGCGCGCCGGCGGACTCGTGACGGCCACGGGCAGTGGCGGGCACCGCGCTGATCTTCGGCGACTGCCTCGTCCACGGCTCGCCGCCCAACATGTCGCCCTGGGATCGCTCGATCTTCTCGGTCATCCCTCAATCCGATCGCCAACGCCCAGACGCGCTTCGCGCGGCCGGACTACGAGCACCATCAGCGACTTCTCGCCGGTAGTCCCGCTCGCACGACGACTGCTGCTGACGGCCGCCGCGCGCGGGCGCAGGCGTCCTGACGGCTGCCGGCGGCGAGACCGACCCGCAGTGGGCCCGCACCGGCCGACGGCCCGCTGCCGGCGCCGCCATGCAGCGCGGTCGTCTCGCTGGCCGCGCTCCGCGCTGGAACCTCGCGCGTGGTGCGGCAGCGGCTCGGGCGCCGGGCATCGAGCTGATCGCCTGCGTCAAGGCGAACGCCTACGGTCACGGGGTCCTCGAGTCTGCCGCCTGGTCTCGAGGCGGCGGGCGTGCGCTGGCTGTCCCTCGGCGGCCCCGCGCGACGCGCTCGCGCTCCGCGCCTGGGGCATCACGTGCGACATCCTGCTCTTCCCGACGGGCGAGGACGGCCGATCCCGGCCTCGCTGACGGAGGCCGGCATCACCGTCGGCGATCCAGTCGTCTCGACGAGCGTGGCGGCGCTCGCCCGGCGCCGCGCGGACGCGCCCGGCCGGCGATCTTCCTGAAGGTCGACAGCGGGCTCGGGCGCGTGGGCGTCCCCCTCGAGGGCGCCGCAGCGCCTGGCGGCGCGCATCCGCTCGGCGTTCCCGGAGTGTCCGCCTGGCGGGCGTGTTCACGCACCTCCCGTTCCGCGGCAGAGGAGGCGCAGGCCTGGGTCGAGGAGCGGCTGCGCGGCGTTCGGACGGGTCGTGGCGGAGATCCGGCGCGAGACCGCCGGGCCCGCTGCTGGCGCAGGCCCTCGCGAGCGAGGGCATCGCGCGCGAGCCTGAAGGGCGCCCGGGGCCAACGCCGTCTGTCCGGGAGCGCTCCTGTACGGCCTCGAGCCCGGCGGGGCTCCCGGAGTCGATCGGGACGCGCCCCGTTCTGACGGAAGTCTCGACCGCCCTCGGGCGCTCCGTGAGAGTCGCGCCGGGCACGCGCTACGGCTACGGCGGGACGCCGTCGCCGCACAGCGTGCACCGGCTCGGCGCGCTCCCGATCTGGCTACTCGAACTCCATCCTCCTTCCCGAAGACCGGGCAGAAGGTCCGCGTGGGCGGGCGGGAGGCGCCGGTGCTCTCGGTCTCGCTCTGGAGCACGCCGTCGTGGACGTTACCGACATCACGGGCGCGCGCGCCGGCGCGCCGGTGCATCTCTGACCAGCGAGACGGCGATGGGGCCGTCGCTCGCGGAGGTGGCGTCGGTGCAAGGGCGCTCGGCGCTCGAGGTCGCTCGTCTCCCTGACCGGCCGCGCGGCGTACGAGTACCGCGGAGTCGAGAGCGGCCCAGCCGGCGACGATGCCGTCGTGTGAGCCGAACCCTCGGCGCCGGTTTGATCGGCGCGCTGGACCTTTACGACCGATTCCGCGGAGCCGTGGGCGCGCCGTTGCAGGTGCGCAGTTACGGCGTGCGGTTCCGGCGTGAGCCGGGCCCGCGGGCACCGGCTCGAGCGCGGCCCGGTTCGACGGACGGGGGTAGCTTCCTGGAAGGTGGCCGACCATCCCGCGCTCACTGTGGGACGCGCGGCTTCACGATCGCCGGCTGGATCGCACACGGACCGCCGAGGACGGCGACGGCGGTCAGGGACCTGGTCGGGAAGTTTGATCCCGACACGCGGCGCGGGTTCCATCTCGGCATCCTGACCAGCACCGGGATGACGCAGCGCGGCGCCAGCCGAACTGCCGGAACCTCCACTTCGGCATCGACGGCGGATCCACCCCCGCGATGGAACGACTGCGGGCGGCCGGGCGAGCGCCGTCCTGGTCGCCGCCCTCAAGGTCGCCGACGGCGCGCTCTACGCGAGCACGCTCGAGACGCGGGGCGACCGAGCACGGTCGGCTCTGGCGCTACGCGGGCGATCAGCGGTGGGTCGACCTCGGCAACCCCGTCGGGTGCAGCGTGGTCCACTCGGTGGCCCAGTTCGACGGGGCGCTCTTCTGCGGCCTCCGGCCGCTTCATGGGCGAGGGTCCGCGCTCGGGTCCCTGCCGAACCGGACGCCCGGCGGTCAGATCTACCGGGTGCACGCCGGACGGGCGCTGGACCTACTGCGGCCATCCGGGGCGGAGGACGCAACGCCGGAGGATACATGCCGACGGTCGGCTATGCGTCCGGGAAGGCCGACGACGCTTCGCCCTCACCAGTCTACCGGGAGTCGACTCTGCGGGTGAGCAATCACCGGCGCGGCGCCTTCGTGTACGAAGGCGGCGAGCGCTGAACCTACGCCGGCCCGGATCTTCCGGATTCTCTCCTCGCCATCCATCAGGGCAACCTGTACGCGCTGATCAACGGTGGTCCCGTGTACCGCTACGAGGGCGGATCGAGCTGGGCGTTCTGCGGCTGTCCGCCCGGATCGACCCGAACCTACGGCGCGGTCACCAGCGACGGACACCTCTACGTAGGCACCTGGCCCGGGGGCGATGTGCACCGCTACGAGGGCGGCGAGAGTGGACCACGCTCGAGCGCGTCGGCTACGAGCGCGAGATCATGGCGATGGCCCTCTATCAACGGCAAGGTCTACGTCGGCTCGCTGCCGATGGCCAGCCGCTGTGGCGCATGGACGCCGAGCGCTTCCGGTTCCTCGCCACGCTCGATTCGGCGCCCGCGCCCTTGCGGCGCGTGTGGGCGATGGCCGTCTGCCAGGGCGCGCTCTTCGCGGGGACGCTGCCCTCTGGGCGCGTGTGCGCCATGGAAGCCGGAACGGTGGTGGCGACGTGGGACCACGCCTTCCCCCGGGCTGGCGCCACGTGGCCGCCGGTGCGGGTCGCGCGGAGGCCCTGCGGCTCTACGTGGACGGCGTGGCGGTCGCCGCGTCGTGCGCCTCCAGCGCCCCGGAACTCCGCGACGTGACCACCGGCCGGCCGCTCACCATCGGCTGGCGCCAACGACTTTTTCCAGGGCGCCTCGGCGACCTGCGCCTCTACCGACCACCCTCGGCGCGCCGGGGTCGCGGCCCTGGCCGCACGCTGAGCCAGGAGCGAGAGCCCAGCGTCGACGGGCGCTGGAGCCTCGCTCCATCAGCGCGGCGTCGATCGGCAGCTCGACGGTCCTGCCCGGAGGCCCGACAGGAGCATCGCGTTGCCGATCTCCAGCGACCGGATCGCCTCCTCCGCCGGGGCGAGGAGCAGGACGCGCCTCCGCGAATGGCGTCGCGGAAGTTCTCCAGGATGACGACGTGGCTCTCGGCGTCCGCGCCGTCGGCCGCGGCGGGCACATCGATCTCCGGTGACACGCCGGCCGCTCGAAACGCTCCGCGGTCGTCCGGCTGAACTCGGCCGTCGGACATCTCGTTCCAGAAGAACTTGAGCTTCCAGATCTCGGTGTCGAGCTCCAGCTTCCCCTGGTCCCCAGCGATCTCCACCCGGTTCGTCCCGGGCGCCTCGCCGGTGGTCACGGCGAACAGCCCGTCGCGCCGCCCGGATACTCGAGCAGCGGCGCTGACGTCGTCCTCGACCTCGATGGGGTGGTACTTGCCGAGGCCGATCTTCGCGGTCACGCGGATGGGCAGCCCCGCGAACCACTGCAGGAGATCCAGGTCGTGGGGGCCTGGTTGATCAGAACTCCCCGCCCTCGCCGGCCCAGGTCGCCCGCCAGCCGCCGCTCGCGTAGTAGGCGTGCGGGCGAAAGGCGCCGGTGGCGAGCCAGATGACCCGGCGGAGCTCCCCGAGCTCGCCGGCCTCGATCATGGCGCGGATCTTGGCGGTCACCGGGCGCGTGCGCTCGTTGAAGATGACGCCGAAGCGGACGTCTTGTCCGCGTGCGCGGCGAGCATCCGCTGGCCGTCCGCCACGTGCACGGCGAGGGGCTTGTCGGTGAGCGACGTGCAGGCCCGCCGGAGCGCGTCGATGCGCCACCGTCGGATGGCTCCAGTGCGGCGTGGCGATCACGACCGCATCCACGCAGCCCGACGCGATCATCGCCCGGTGGTCGAAAACTTCCGGGCCCGGCAGGTCCGCGATCCGGTCGGCGTTCGCGTGCAGAGCGCGCGGCCAGCTCGAGCCCCTCGATGGCGGCGCCGATCGCCTCGCGTACGTCCGCGCCCCATGCTTGCCCACGCCGACAACGCCGACCCGGACGCGATCCCATCGGTCTCTCCTCCTTGCTGGTGGCTCGCCCGCCAAGCGCTGCACCCAGTCTGCGGGTAGTCTCGCACGGCGTCACCCTCTTGACATTCACAGACCGGGCTCCGAGAATTCGCCGCGTAGACACATCTCTGATCTCGTCCGGTCGGCCCACAGGCTCAGAGGAGGTCCCGTGCAAGAGGCGCACGCTGTCCTCAAGCTCGCGCCTCGGCTCCGCTCCTGGCCTCGCGCCGAGCGTGGAGCCAGTCGAAGACGATCGCACGCTCTGGTATCCGGCCGGGCGACATCACCGCCGGCGCCGCCCACTTCAGCGACAAGCTTGCTTCGCGCCCGTACGAGGCGAAGGCCGGCGTGAAGGTCGGAAGCCGTCGCCCTCGACTACGACACGATGCAGCAGAGAGATCTTTGCGCGCGCGCCGCGGCGAAGAACGTCGGGGACATCCTGTTCGTGGACGGGTCCTGGGTCCCGGGCTTCCTGAAGGAGGACATGCTCGATGCGGTGCCCGATGCCCGTGTCGAAGGCGCGGCTCGACGCCGTCTCGCCTGAGATCCGACCCTGTCCGACTACGGCAGAGGGACGGATGTGGGGATATCCGCAGTACGGCATCGACATTTACGGCCTGACCTGGAACAAAGATCCACTTCAGGAGGCCGGCCTCGATCCCGAGAAGCCGCCGCGCACCTGGGACGAGTTCCGGGACTACGCGAAGAAGCTGACCAAGAAGGACGCCCAGGGCAACATCACGCGGGTCGGCTACGCCATCCGGCACGTCGGGCATCCCCACGGCATCGTGCACAAGCACTTCTGGGCGATCTACGGCGCCGGCGCGTCTCGTCGACGACCCGCTCGCGCTCCGCGGCGGGAAGGTCAACTTCAACAACGACGGTGGCCGCGCGGCGTTGAAGCTCGTCCTCGACATGCTCGACGTCGACAAGTCCACCAGCCTGAACTTCCCCGGACCCGCGAGCGGCCTGCTGAAAGGTCTCGCGTCCATGCAGATCAGCGAGACCGTGTCGATCCACGAGCGCGCCCCGAAGGAAGCGCCGGACCTCAAGTGGGGGCTGGCGGCGCGCCGGTCCGCAAGAGCGGGCGACAAGCCGATCACCCTGCTCGGCAGCTGGATGTACGCCGTGCCGAAGACCGCGAAGAACCGCGAGGCGGCCTGGCAGCTCCTCGAGTGGATCAACACGCCCGAGCAGGACTTCGAGATGTCCAAGAAGTACGCGGCGACCCCGCGCTGCAAGGTCAACTGGGACGAAGGAGCCATTCAAGTCGAACGGATACGACCAGGCGCTGAAGCAGATCTACCCGTACGGCAAGCCTCTACCGGTGAACCTCGGCCTCAACGGCGTCATGGACGCATGGGCGGCGCCATCCAGAAGACCTGGCACCACAGAGGCTGCTGGAGGAGGCGCTCGCTGAAGCCGAGCGCGCGGCCAACAAGGCGATCGCCGACGCGGCCGAGTGGCGCCGTCGCGGGCCCGGGGCCGGTCTCTTCGGCCTCGGGCCCGCAGCCTCGCGTCGCGCCTCCCGGTCGCGCATAGTGCCCTCCATCCGTCGTCTGATCCTCCGGCTTCACGCCCGGCACGTCTGGCACGCCTACCCCTTCGTCGCGCCGATCGTCATCCTGTTCGCCGCCTTCCGCGTCGTCCCGTCGGGTTCAGACTCTCCTCTTCAGCGTCTATCGGGTGGAGCTTCTCCGCGGCCGATTCACGTTCATCGGACTCGAGAATTTCCAGGAGCTCCTCGTCGATCCCAACTTCCACCAGGCTGCGCGGAACACGCTGGTCTATGTCCTCGTCATCGTGCCCGTGTCGGCGGCCCTGGATTGCTCTTCGCCGTGCTCTTCGATGCCCGGTTGCCCGCTCCGCGAGCTCTTCAAGGCCCTCTACTTCTGCCCCGATGGTCACGAGCACGGTGGCCGCCGCGGTGGTGTGGTGGTGGCTGTAGCAACCCGCAGTTCGGCCTCTTCAACGTGCTCCTGCGGATGGTCGGCCTGCCCATCCAGCCGTGGCTCATGTCGAGCCGCACCGCCCTCCTGTCCATCATCCTGTTCAGTGTGTGGAAGGGTGTCGGGTACAACATGATCGTCTACCTGGCGGGGCTCCAGGCGATTCCGGAGAGCTTCGTCGAGGCCGCCCGCATCGACGGGCGCCGGGGCATTCGCAGCGATTCCGCCGTATCACCCTGCCCTTTGCTCGCGCCGACGACCGCCTTCCTCGCTGATCTACAACTCGATCCAGGCGTTCCAGGTGTTCGACCAGGTGTTCGTCTTGACCAGCGGAGGGCCCGCGGGCTCGACCAACGTCATCGTGCTCGATCTGTACCGGCAGGCCTTCGAGCGGTACAATCTTCGGCTACGCGGCCGCGGAGGCCACGGTCCTGTTCGTCCCTCACCCTCGGGGTGACGGTCGTCCAGTACGTTTACAGCAAGCGCTACGAGGTGAGCTACTGACCATGTGGGCCTCTGCCGCTTCGCGCCCTCGGGACGCTCGGGATCCTGGTGATCGCCGCGGGCGGCGCCGTGCTCATGATTCTGCCGTTCTACTGGATGCTGGTCACGGCGCTGAGCCCCGCCACCGACGTCATGGCGTTCCCGCCGGAAGTGGATGCCCAGCCGCGTGACGCTCGAGCACGTATGGTACGCAGCCCAGAAGGCGCGCCGTGGCACCTCTACTACTGGAACAGCCTCGTCGTGGCCGTCATCTCCGTGGGATGCTCCCTGCTCTTCGGGCTCTTCGCCGGGTATGCGTTCGCGGTCTACCGGTTCCTGCTCCAGAACGTGCTGTTCCTCCTGATCCTGAGCACGCTGATGGTGCCGGTGCAGGTGACCTCGGTGGCGCTCTACATCCTGCTGTCGCGCATCGGCTGGGTGGACACGTACGCCGGGATCCTTGCGCCCAACTTCGCGAGCGCCTTTGGCGTCTTCCTCCTGCGGCAGGCCATCCGGCAGGTTCCGCACGAACTCGATCGAGGCAGCCCGGATCGACGGAGCGGGCGAGATCCGCATCGTCCTGACGCTCATCTCGCCGCTCGTGCGCACCATGCTCGCGACCGTCGCCATGATCCTCTTCCTCGGATCCCGGAACGACTTCCTGTGGCCGGTCATCGTCATCAATTCCGCGGGCCTGCGGACGCTCCCCGTGGGCATGGGCGCTCTTCAAGGATCCGTACGGGAACATCAACTACGGGCCGCTGATGGCCGCCGCCGTCATCTCGACCGGGCCGATGCTCTCGCGTACGCCGTCTCGCAGAAGTTCATGATCCGCGGGATCGCGATGACCGGCCTGAAGGGTGACGCGCACCCGTGGGCCGGGCTATGATTGACGACGGTGACGGCGGGCCCACCATTCGCGCCGGGCGGGTGTGGCACCTCGAACTCGCCACACGACAAGGAGCGCCTGATGGCAGGTCCGGGCTGGAGTGAGCCGCGCGTGGCGCTGGTCACGGGCGGCGCCGCCGGCATCGGGCGCGCGGAGGCGGTCGCGCCTGGCGGAAGCCGGCGCGGACGTGGCCATCCTCGCCCACAGCGATCGGGCCGGCGCCGAGGAGACGGCGCGCCGCTGCCGGGCCGCCGGGCGCCGCACGCTCGTCGTGCAGGGCGGATGTCCGCCGGTCGGACGAGGTGTGCGCCACGCGGTGGACGAGGTGGCCCGCACGCTGGGGCGGCTCGACATCCTAGTCAACAACGCCGGCGCGCTCGGGGCCCAGCTGAACGTGTCGCCTCGAGCTCGACGAGAGCACCTGGCATCTCATGATGGACTCTCATCTCACCGGCACGTTCCTCTGTCTCAAGCACGCGGCGCCGTACATGGTGCGGCAGCGTGGGCAGGTCGTCAACACGTCGTCCGTCCACGGCCGCATCGGCGGACGCACCGAGCCCTGGGGCACTACGGCGCGGCCAAGGCGGGCGTCATCGCGCTCTCCCGCACCGCGGCCCGCGAGCTCGGCCCGCACGGCGTCACGGTCAACGTCGTCTCGCCCGGTTACGTCGACACCGAGCGCCTCGGCAGCACGCTGCCCCGTGAACGCCTCGACGTGCTGGCGAAGCAGATTCCCGTGGGCCGCATCGAAAGCCGGCGGAGATCGCGGCGGCCGTGGTGTTCCTCGCCTCCGACGGCGCGCGCGCTTCGTCAACAGCGCGTCCTCGACATCCACGGCGGCCGGATGGAGTACGTCTGAGCCGTCCCCTCACCCCGACACGGACAAATACGGAAGGAGCAGCTCGTGCAGCAGCAGGGATCGTTCACACCCGAGCAGATCGCCGGAGCTCCAGCGCCACGTGGGGTACGGTGCCACCTGGCTCGGCCCCGTCCTCGTGGCCGGCAAGGGTTCCCGCGTCACGGACATCGACGGGAAGTCCTACATCGACTGCACGGCGCAGGCCTGACGCTCGCCCTCGGCTACAACCACCCCGAGGTGATGGAGGCCGCGCTCGCCCAGATGCAGTCGCTGCCGCACGTGCGCGGGCTTCCCACCCTGCCGCGCCTCCAGCTCGCCAAGCGGCTGGCCGATCTCTGCCCCGGCCGGCTGAACATCGTCACCTATGCGCCGACGGGCTCGCTCGGCATCGAGTCGGCGATGAAGCTCGCGATGATCAACCGGCCGGCCGCGCACCGGTTCGTGACCTTCTACCAAGCGCGTATCACGGCAACACGCTGGCGACGATGGCGGCCTCGTGGAGCCCGACCGCGGACGGCGGGCCAACTACGGCCCGGGCGTGAAGTTCATGCCGTTCATGCAGAACTTTGTCCGGGTGCCGAACCCGTACTGCGTACCGCTGCTGGCGGCGCGGCCCAGCACGGCCCGGACGGGCAGTGCGACGCGGGCTGCGCGGCGCCGATCCGGCGACACGCTCCAGCGCGGCGTGGACGGCCCGGTGGCCGCGATCATGATGGAGCCCATCCAGGGCAACGGCGGCGGCATCGTCTTCCCGGCGGCGTTCGTGCGCGAGGTGCGCCGCATCGCGGACGAGTTCGGCGCGCTCCTGATCTTCGACGAGATCCAGACCGGGTTCGGCCGGACCGGGCCGGATGTTCGCCGCCGAGGGGCTCGGCGTGACGCCCGGACATCATGGTGCTGTCGAAGGCGATCGGCGGCGGCTTTCCCTGGCGGCCGTGGTGTGCCGACGATCGGCTGAAGCAGTTCGAGGCGACGGGCGAGGGACGTCTCACACGTTCGGCTCGAACCCCATCGCCCAGGCTGCGGCCCTCACGGTGATCGAGATCATGCGAGCGGGACCGCATCCCCGAGCACGCCGGCGCGGATGGGCGCGCTCTTCACGCCGCGGCCTGAAGGCCCTGCAGGCCGAGCTATCCCCAGATCGGCGACATCCGCGGCCCGGGTCTGCTTCTGGGCGTCGAGCTAGCGTCACCGATCCCGAGACGCCGGGAGCCGGCGTCAGCCGAGGCCAAGCGGCTGGTCGCCGAGGCCTGGAAGCGCGGGGTGATCCTCGCGACGGCATCGCGGCGCTCCCGAACGTGATCAAGATCAAGCCCCCGCTGATCATCGACGAGGGCGAGTGCGTCGACGGCGGTGCTCGGTGTGCTCGCGGACTGCGCCTTGAAGGTGGTCTTCCCCGCGCGCTAGTGTCGGGATCAGGCTTTGATTTCCAGACAGTTCCGCACGCGCGCGGCGGGCGGCAGGGCTGAGGTGTGGAAGTCGTTCGATTCGCCGCGGTGACCCAGGGCGTGGAGGCAACCGGGCCGAGATCGGCCCCAAGCGTCAGGCACGAGATCAGATCGTTCAATCCGCCGGCTGCCTGCGGATCCCGCGCCGTAGCCGATGATGAGCCCAACGCCCGCGACTACGAACGTCGCCGCGAGGGCAATCTGCCACGTTACGCGCTCGATAAACCGGAGAACAGCCAGGCTAACCCGACCCGTGAAAATCGAGTAGCTGCGCGACGAGTGGAGACACGACCGAGACCGTGCCGAGTAATATGGGCACGCCACATCGTGAGGGGTAGGCGAGACCCTGGCTGACTGCACAAGGCGAGCAGCCGCTCGTCCCCGTGACGCTGATCAGCCCCGTTCGCCTTGTCGTTCGGGGTTTTGCAATGAGGACGACCACCAAAGGACCGCGACCGACGACGCAGTGGCGACGGCGGCAGCGACGAGCGGATGCGGGAAGTCGGTCAGCCCCATGCGGCTCAAGTTGTCGCGGATCGTGTAGCCAGCACGCCCCAGGATCGGAAACACGAGATCACGCCGTCGCCAAGCACGGTCGTCACGATGCCGATAGGCGAGCAATACCCCGCTGGCTACGATGGCGACGGTGCCGCCGAGCAGACTGAGGGTGGATGCTCGCCAAGCACCAGCATGGCGATCACGGTCGCGAAGGAGCGCACGAGGCTAGCGCAGCAAGCCCGGGAGGCCCCGAATCCCGGCGCCGAGATAGGACGCCCAGGGTGAGCTAAACCCAGTGCCACCAGCCCTTGCGCGACGAGAAATGGCCACCTGGGCGGCGCGAGGCCAGTGACAGGGTCTGGGTGCCCGCCGCGAGAATCCAGACGGTCGCGGCGGTGAAGTGCAACCGAGACCAGGATCAGCCGCCAGGGGCGTCGCGTACTGGAGCCCACGCTTGAGCAGGACGGCGGCAACGGCAAATGCGAGGGCGGACGTCAGCGCGAGAAGGGCCGGGGCGGTCAGAACGGCCTGCGCCATTCGACTACGGCACCTGATCCACCGACGCCGATCTCGGTGAGCCCACCCCGGAGGACGAGCTCAGCCACTCGTGCGTCACGCTCGAGCCATCCGGGCTTCCCCAAAATCCGCGTGGGCCGAAGCGCGAAGAGCTAGTGCCTCAGAGCAGGCACCCACCGAAGGCCTCCTCTTCGGTGGCGCCCCGGCGAGACGCCATGACGGGCCGCAGAGAGGGGCTTGACAGCACCCTGAGAGTGCTTTTACGGTGCCTTGCATGGCACAGGGTGGCTGCGCGGTACATGGTGGACGGTCAGTTCGGTGGCCGAACTGTTCCCCTGGCCTCGCCTGGGTATGGACGACGAACTCCGCGGAGTCCTTCGGCCTCGCGTCACCGCCGTCGCCGACGGGACTTGCTCAGGGCGCAAGGTCATCAGTGCGCTCCGCCGCGCGATCGTCTTCGGGGCAGCTCCAGTTCGGCGAGGCGCTTCCGAGGCCGTGCTGGCCCGCCGCTACGGCGTCAGCCGCACACCGAAGGCGTTCGCGAGGCGCCCGCGAGCTCGAGCGCGAGCACCTGGCGCAGATCGTCCCCGCGCCGGGACCTATGGGGTCCAGAAGGCGAGCGCGGACGACGTGCTCGATGCGCCGATCGCCAAGCGAGGCCCTCGAAGGGATTGCCGCGCGCGCCTTGGCGGCCACCCGGACCCGGCGCCCCCCAGGTCTCCCGAGCTGAGCCGGGTCGCGAGCGAGATGGAAGCGGAAGCGGCCGGGGGCGCCGACTCCAGCCCGCATCGTGGAAGCTGAACCTGCGCTCCCACGACCTGATCCTCCGCCCGGCCGCGAGCCCCGCCCTGCAAATTCCACCTACAGCTCCTGCTCAATCAGCTCCGCGTCCCCTCACCAGCGCCTGGTGGGCGTGACGCCCTAGCCGGCCAGCCAGGCTGCGGCAGATGCCTCGCCGAGCACCGGCGCTGTCGTGACCGCCATCGAGGCCGGGGATCCCGCGGAGGCCGAGCGCGCGATGCGGGCGCACGTGAGCGCCGGCCGGGAGGAGTCTGCGGTAAGGCGCTCCAGACCCAGCCCGGGCCGATTCACCCCGGAGAATCAGCCTGACCATGGCGACCCGAATGCTGATCGACCGGCATTCCCAACGCACGGCTGCGCGAGCGGTTATCACCGACGCGTCAGCGCCACCGAGATGCGAGCAGAAGCGTCGGCACTCGACGCGCCTCCCGAGGCGCATCGGCGAGCCATGGCCGAGGTCGATCGGTACGTCATCATCGGCCTCCAGTGGGCGAAGCCGCACGGCCCCAACATCCCGAATGACTTCGTGGCCGAGCAGGTGGCCGCATCAAGGGGGCGGGCGATCGGCTTCGCGTCGGTCAACCCGCGCGATCCCGCCGCGCCCGACGAGTTCGAGCGAGCGATCAAGCACCCTGGGGCTTCGCGGCCTCAAGCTGTCGCCCGGCCTCATCAGGGATTCTGACCCGCGGATCCCCGAGGCGTGGCGGCTGTACGAGCTGGCCGGATCAAGCTGGCACGTCCCGGTGGTGTCCCACTCCGGCGGAGCGTACCCGGCGTCGGTCGTCGCTGGAGACCGCCAACCCGGCGCTGCTCGATCCGGGCGCGCGCCTTTCCCGACTTGCTCATCATCATTGCGCACCTGGGGCCAGCCGTGGATGGGCGAGACGGTCATGTTGATGCGGAAGAACTCCGAACGTCTTCGCCGATCTGTCGGCTCGACTCCACCGACCAGTGGCAGCTCTACAACGGGCCTGTGCTGGCCCTCGAGTACAAGGTCGAGTGGGAGCGCCCTCCGGAACCGACTTCCCGGTCGCGACGCCGTCCGCCGCAGAATGGAGCAGTTCGGCGGGCTGAACCGGTTGGTCGAGGGCACGAACCTGCCTCGGCATTCCGGAGCGCGTCATCGACGGCGGTGCGTTGTACGAGCGGCCGTTCGAGCTGCTCGGGCTGTCGGCGTCTTGAAGGCAGGGAGCTGACACCATGACCGTCGACCACGCTGGTCGCCGGGAGGCGACGAGCCCTGCGGCTCGCTGGTCCCCCCTCCGGGGGGCAGAGGGAACGGGCGGCGAGGAGGCTTCGATGAAGTTCGACTACTTCGTGACGCACACGCGAGATGACGCCGCCGAGCCGTTCGCGCAGGTCTATGCCGACGGAGTCGAGCAGTGGTCCGCATCTGCGATGAGATGGGCATGGACACCGTCTGGTTCCCGAGCACCAGTTCACGAATCAGCTCTGCTCGCCCGCCCCGCTGATCAGCGCTGTGGATGCGGCCCATCGCACGCGTCGGGTCCGGCTGGGCACGGCGGTCGTCATCACGCCGTACTACGACCCTCTGCTGCTGGCCGGGCCAGGCGGCGCTGGCCGACCAGCTCACGCAGGGCCGCCTGAGATCGGCTTCGGCCGGGGCGGCTTCAGGTACGAGTACGAGCGGCTCGGGATGACGGAGCCACTGGCCGCCGCGCGGCAGCAGGGAGGCACTCGAGGTCATCCTGCGGGCGTGGACGGAGACCGACTTCACCTACACGGGCACTCACCTTTCAAGTTCCCCGAGGTGACCGTCGTGCCGCGTCCACTTCAGCAACTCGTGCCCGCCGACCTGGATCGCCGCTCGAACGCCCGACAGCATGCGCTTCGCCGCCCAGCACGGAATCCGGCATCATGATGGCCTCAGCGCCAGCCGATCGCCCGCCTGGCAGGGACAGATGCGGCTGCTGGACGCGATCTGCGAAGACCTCGGCGTTCCCCGTCCGCCCGTTCGCATGACGCGCGAGATCTGGGTCACGACGAGCCGCGCAGAGGCTCGGCGGGTCGCCGAGCATCTCGCCAACTATCACGTCGTACAGTGGAACCTCCACCAGAACACGGCCCCGACCGTCGGATGGCTTCACGGAGGCCGTACCCCTGCCGAAGGGATACGAGATCTCGCCTGACGAGCTGATCGCCCGCGGGATCATCGGCGAGTCCGGAGCACTGCGTCGAACGGCTCGCCGCAGTACGCGGCCCTCGGCGCAGAGGCATTCATCGGCACCTTCGACTGGGGGCAGCCGCAGCAGGACATCATGCGATCGCTCGAGCTGTTCGCCGAGCGGGTTCTGCCCCACTTCGCCGACGACCGACCGGTCCGGAGGCCCGTCCTCGGATCCGCGTGGAGGGACCCGCGCGGTGCCGCGCGAGAGCCCATGCTGATCGATGCCGACAGCCTGGGCGGGATTGGGTGGGCTGGGAGGCGGATGCCTGGCTGGCCCAGTTCGAGCGTGCGTGGGCGGCCGAGCAGCGGTGAGCTACATCTTCGACTTCGCGACGGCGCCCCAAGGTCCGGGCCCATGCCGACGGCTCGGTCGACGTGCAGGGGCTGTTGCGGCTCGTGTCCGACGTCGGCTGCCCGGAGTGTGGACGGCCCATCATCGGCCTGTACCGTCGAGCGAGAGGGCCGAGGACCGCGCGGCGATCGTCCGACATTTGAGGGGCGAATGCGTGGGAACTCCGCTGGCACGAGCGCCACACGAACCGACGTCCGGTGGTGAGGGTGAATGCCATGCCGACGCTAGAGGAGCTTCGAGCCAGCGGAGCGGCGCTGCGCCAGCGGGTGTTCGGCGCCCCCGCGCCCGGGCGCCCAAGAGCCCGACGCAGGAGCTCGCTCCAGATCTGGGGCGGATCAGCGATCGAGGTCCTCTTCGGACAGGTCTGGAGCCGTCCGAGGCCTCGAGCTGGCCCAGCGCAGCATGACTCACGATCGCGGCGCTCACGGCGCTGGGGCGCTGAGGTGGAGCTCAGGGGACACATCCGGGGTGGCCTCAACCTCGGTCTGACTCGAGAGCAGATCGTCGAGATCATCATGCAGATGGCCTTCTACGCCGGTCAGCCAGCCGCCCATGCCGGCTTCCCGGGCGGCCAAGGACGTCTTCGACCAACTCGACAAGACGAGCAAGTAGGGAGGAAGGACAGCGATGCGGAAGCTACGCGCGGAGGTTCGCCGTCGGTCTCCTGTTGCTCGCGGTCGGCCTTGGCTGCCCACCGCGCCCCTGCCTCGGCCCAGGAATCCTCTTCAGGTCGGATTCGGCTCCTTCGACTCGGTGTTCAACGGGCTCTTCGTGGCCCAGGACAAGGGTTTCTTCAAGAAGCAGCGGCCTCGACGTGAAGCTCATCATGCTGGAGTCCGACCCGCGGGCGACGCAGGCCCTCGCGTGGCGGGTGCCGTGGACGTCATCGGGGGTGCCGGCGGATCCGGGCTCAACGCCATCGCGAACGGCGCCGACATCGCGTTCATCGGTAGCATCGTCAACAAGCTCACCGGGAGCATGGTCACCCGGGCGGACACGACCGACCCCGCGACCCAGTTGAAGGGCGGGAAGTGGGCGATCAGTCTCGTTCGGGGCCGAGTCGGAGCTGGCGGCCCGGAAGGCGCTGGCCCACTACGGGCTGGTGGCCGGGCGCGACGTCACCCTGGTGCCGATCGGCAACCAAGCACTCCGCTTCGCCGCGCTGGAGTCGGGAGCTGTCGGTGGCACAACCCTCCTGCCGCCCGTGCTCAACAAGGCCAAGGCCGACCCGCGGTTCAAGACGTGGGTCAACCTGCCGGACATCGTTCCCGAGTATCTGAGCGTGGGCCTATCTCCATCCAGCGCAAGACGATCCAGCAGCAGTCGCGATACGGTCCGTCGATTCCCTGATGGCCGTCGCCGAAGCCACGCGCACTTCTATCGAACGAACCGGGAGGAGCATTCCCGTCATTCAGCGATGGCTGAAAGTGGAAGATCCGGCCGTCGCCCGCGCGGCGTACGACTACTATGCGCCGATCACCTCGGTCGACATGCAGATCAGCGAGAAGAGCCTTGCGGTGGTGTTCGAGAAACTTCCCGAGGCGCAGAAGAAGGGTCCGAAGCTCTCGGACGTGACCGACCTCAGTCTCCTGGCAGGGCTGGAGAAGGAAGGCTTCTTCGCGAAGCTCAAGTGCGCGCGAGCGGCCGGCACGGGACGTCCGCCAGATGCTGCGTGGGCACGAAGAGCAGCTGTGGACCGTCGGCTCCCTCCCGACGACCGTGCTCGTTTGGGAGGGAGTCGTCCGGCTCGGATTGATCACCGAACACCTTCCTGCCCGCGCCCAGCGCGATCCTCAAGGCGGCCGTGTCGCTCTACACGGGCGGTGATGATCCTCGAGCACCTGACGGCCAGCGGATCGGCGTTCGTCATCGGGCTGGCGCTGGCGATCGGGGTGGGGATGCCCATGGGCGTCGCCATTGGCTGGAGCGCCCGCCTCGACGCGGTCCTGGCGCCGTACCTGGCCGCTCTTCTACGCCGTGCCCCAAGCTGGCCTTGCTTCCGATTGTGATCGTCTGGGTCGGCATCAGCATTTGGTCGGTGGTAGTGGTGGTGTTCCTGGCCGGCCTGTTCCCGATCGTCGTGAACCTGGCGAAGCGCCGTCCGGAGCGTGGATCCCGCCCTGCTGCAAGCCGCCCGCAGCTTCGAGGCAGGCCAGCTACGCCGCACCATCTGACCGTGGTCGTGCCGTCCAGCGTGCCGTTCTTCCTGGCGGGCCTACGGTTGGCAGTGATCGGCAGCCTGGTCTCCATCGTCGTCGGCGAGATGTACGCGTCGCGGGCGGGCATCGGCTACCTCGTGGGCGGTGACTGGCGCGACGCCCAGGTGGACCGGATGTTCGCCGCGGTCCTCTGCCTGACGGTGTCCGGGCTGTTCGCGCTCTGGGCCATCGACCGAGCCCAGCGCCGGGTCGAGCGTTGGCGGCCGGCGCGAGCGGCCTAGAAGTCCGGACTAGAGTCAAGCCTGCAAGTATGAGGACGACCAGCGCGGGCGTGGCGATCGACCCATCGGACGCGGCCGCTCGCGGGCGCTTCTCCCCTGGTGGTCCGCCCGCGTGCGCCGGGTCACGCGACGCTCGGCGTCACCTCGGTCCTCGCCGGCCTGCTCCTCTGGGAGGTCGCCGGCGCTCGCAACTGGGTGAACCGCATCATCCTGAGTCCGCCCCACGAGGTCGCGCATCGCCGGCCTCGAGCTGGCGCGGTCCGGCGAGCTGGCGCGGCACGTTGGGATCAGTCTCCGCGAGCTGCGTCGGACTCGGTCTTGGCCGTCGCCGGGGTGCCCGTCGGCGTCCTTGCGGGCTGGTCCCGTCGCGTGGGTCCTTCGCACCCCTGACGGCGGTGTTCTCATGCGACACCTGTCATCGTATTCGCGCCGCTCATCGTCGCGTGGCTCGGCATCGGTTTCTGGGACAAGGTCCTGCTGGTCTTCCTGAGGGGTTCTTCCAGCTGTTCGTCACCGTGAGCGCCGGGCGTGGGAGCGCTCAACGATGCGTGGCTCCGCGTGGCGACCGCATCTCGCCGGCGCGACCCGGTTTCATCTTCCGACCGTTGTCCTGCCCGGTGCGGTTCCCTACATCGTGGCGGGGGCTCGACTGGCGACGGGCCGCGGGCTCGTAACGGTGATCGTGGCGGAATTGCTGGCGTCGACCGCCGGGCTCGGCTGGATGGTCGCGTACTACGGGCAGAACTTCAAAACCGCGTACGTCTTCGTCGCGCTCGTGGTCACGGCGGCAATGGGCATGTTAGCCGATGCCGGTCTCCGACGGCTCGAGCGACAGGTGGAGCGATGGCGTCCGCCGGCGTGACCGGAGACAACGGAATCGCGTTGCAGGTGGAGCATCTCTCCATCGCCTATGCCTTGCCACGACTTGCGCGTCGCGCTCGATGCGGTGAACAACGTGAGCTCTCGACGTGGCAACCGGCAGCTTCGTGAGTCTGGTCGGTCCGAGCGGGTGCGGGAAGACCAGCATCCTGAACACCGTGGCGGGACTTCTGCCCGGGTTCGAGGGTCGGGTCGCCGTGCATGGTCGGACCATCTCCGGCCCCGGGAGGGATCGCGCCCTGGTGTTCCAGCACGCCGCCTTGCTACCGTGGCGGACCGTCCTGGGCAACGTCGCCTACGGGTTGGAGTGTCACCGGGTCGCGCGCGCGGAGGCGCGTCGGCGAGCACTGGAGCTCATCGAGCTCGTCGCGCTCGGCGGCTTCGAGCATCACTATCCGCATGAGCTGTCGGGCGGCATGCAGCAGCGCGTGAACCTGGCCCGGGCCTTGGCCGTCGAGCCGAGTCTCCTGCTGATGGACGAACCGTTCGCGGCCCTGACGCGCAAACGCGCGAGGCAATGCAGGGCGAGCTGACGCGGATTTGGTCCATCCGGCGCGATCGACAGTCTTGTTCATCACTCACCAGATCGACGAGGCCGTCTACCTTCGGATCGCGTGGTCGTCCTGAGTGCACGGCCAGGGCGAATCGGGGCGGTGGTCGACGTGACGCTGCGTTCGACCCCGCAGCCTCGCTACAAAGCGGACTGAACAGTTCCTGGAGGTGGTGCGGCAAGTCTGGGACCTGATCGAGCCTCGGCACTGCGCCGCAGCCGGATCAACCGTCCCAAGACCACGAGGCCCGATTGTCCGGTCGCTGCCAGCTCGCTCGCGGCCTGCCGTCGCTTGATGAGGCATCGCGTGACGCTCGATCTGACACGCCGGCCGTCCGGCACACCGCAATAGGAGAGGGCGAAAAGCCCGCGCGTCGTGCCTACGCCCTGCCGACGATCTCGCGCCGCCGCGCACTACCGGCTCGCCGGGCCAGGACGTCCCGAAGCGCCGTCCGCCAGCAGCTGGAACGCCAGGACGACGGCGAAGATCGCGGCGCCCGACGCAATCGAGATCCACGGCGCGAGCAGCAGATACGAGTAGCCCTCCCGCAGCATGTCGGCCCCCAGGGAGAGCGCGGGCGGCGGCACGCCCAGCCTGAGGAAGCTCAGGCTCGCCTCGGTCAGGATCGCGGGTCCCGACGCCGAACGAGTGCCTGACCAGTCAGCGGGACGTCGCCGACGTTCGGCAGGAGATGACGCCACATGACCTCGCGCCCGGCGGGATCCGAGCGCCCAGGCGGCGGTGACGAACTCCGCGTTCCCGCAGCGACAGCACCTCGCCGCGCACCAGGATTGCGAACGTCGGCGAGGAACGTCACCGCGAGCGCGACGATCACGTTCCACAGGCTCACGCCCAGGAAGGCGGTGATCGCCAGCGCCAGGACGAGGGACGGGAAGACGAGGAGGGCGTCCATCGCCGCGCATCAAGAGGCCGGCCGCGCGGCCGCGGCGGTCCCCGCCACCAGGCCCACCGCGGTCCCAAGGCCGCCATGCCCACGATCACCGACACCACGCCGGCCACCATCGACGACGCGAGCGCCGGTGATCAACTGGCTCAGCACGTCGCGTCCGAGGGGATCGGTCCCTGAGCGGGTGCGCCCGGGCTGGGGCGCGGAGCGTGCTGCGGGCGTCGTAGCGCAGCGCGTCGTACGGCGCGAGGCGCGCGCCGAGCGCGGCGCACAGGAGCGCGGCGCCGATGACGGCCGCGCCGGCGGCGACCAGCGCGGCCCGCCTACTCATGCCGCACCCGCGGATCCACCAGCCCGTAGCCCAGCTCGACGAGGAGGTTCGTGAGGAAGACGCCGACGGTCACCACGACGATCACGCCCTGCACGACCGGGAAGTCGCGGCTCAGGATGGAATCGACGAGGAGGATGCCGACGCCCGGCAGAGCGAACACGGTCTCGTGACCACCGCGCCGCCGAAGAGGCGCGAGAGGCTGACGCCGAGCACGCTCAGGACCGGCAGTGAGCGAGTTCCGCAGCGCGTGCGCCCACAGCACGCGGCGCTCCCGGCACTCCCTTGGCGCGGGCCGTCCGCACGTAGTCGCTCTCCAGCGCCTCGAGATTGTCCGCGCCCGGCGTCAGGCGGGCCAGGTTGGAGAAGTAGGCCGCGGCTGAGCGTGATCGCCGGCAGCGCCATGGCGCGCAGGTTCCCGAGCGGGTCCTCCAGCAGCGGCACGCTGCCGGAGGAGGGCAGCCAGCGGAGGTGGAGAGCGAAGAGCAGGATCAGCAGGGATCGCGATCCAGAAGTTCGGCATGGCGATCCCGAGCGCGGTGAGCACGGAGACGCCGAAGTCCAGCGGCCCGTGCGGGCGGACCGCGGCGAGAATGCCGGAGCAACGAGGGCCAGCGCCGAGGGCGAGTCCGAGCGCGAGACATCGTCAGCTCGAGGGTCACCGGCAGCCGGGCGGCGATCACGCCCAGCACGGGCTGGCTCGTGCGAAAGGAGCGACCCCAGTCGCCGCGCAGAGCCGCCCCAGCCAGTCGAGGTACTGCACGTACGCGGGCCGGTCGAAGCCGAGGTAGTCCTGGCGGAGGCGCGCCACCGTGGCTGGGTCCGCGTCGCGCCCCAGCATCAGAACCACTGGGTCGCCCAGGATCGCGTGCATCAGCACAGAAGATCAGCGCGGTGAGGAAGAGCATACGGCGAAGAGCATCGCCGCCACGCGGCGAAGCACGAAGACGGGCACGGTCAGGCGGTCGGGCGCGGCCCGGGCCCGGCGCCGCTCATCCGACTGCCACGCGACGCGCCCGGAGCCACGCGCGCGCGCGCAGCCGATCAGCGCTCGAGCCGCAGCTCGCGGAAGCGCGGGATCAGGTCGGGGATCCACCCCCAGTTCTGGACCTTCTGGCTCGCGACCGCGAACTCGGTCGTGTAGTTGAGGAACACGTACGGGACATCGTCCACGATGAGGCCGCTCGGCCTCCTGGTAGAGCGGCTTCCGCCGCCCGGCTCGTAGATCGCCGCCGCGCGGTCGAGCAGCTCGTCCACCCGGGGGTTGCTGTAGCCAGTCGAGTTCGCGAAGCCCTTGCTGTGGAACAGGATGGTCGAGCAGCCCGCTGGGATCGGCCCGCTGGGTCCACCGCGTGTGAGTCCAGTTGCTCTTCCGCTGGACGATGAGCGCGTAGGCGTCCGCGCGTGTTGACCGGCTCGAGCTTCCAGCGTCACGTTGATCTTCTGGAGCTGTCCCTGAGCAGCTCGGCCTGGCGGATCCACTGCGGAGTGTTCTCGACGACGAACTTGTGCCGGAAGCCGTTCGGATACCCCGCCTCGGCGAGCTTCCGCTTGGCCTGCTCGACGTCGTGGCCGAAGCCCTTGAAGCTGGGGTCGAACCACCAGAGCCCGGGCACGACCGGGCCGCGCGCCGGCTCGCCGAAGCCGCTCAGCAGCACCTCCTTGAGCTCTGTTCCGGTCGATGTGCCAGCGCGACCGCCTGCCGGAGCGGCCTTGTTGTTGAAGGGCGGCCTGATCGACATGCCACTGGAGCGCCGTCCATCGCGCCGGGGGTTTCATCTCGGAGACGCGGAGCGCGGCCTCGCTCTGGAGCGCGGGCACGTCCTTGGCGTCCACGTCGGTGGCGATGTCAACCTCGCCCGTCCGCACCATGGTGAGCCTGCACCGTGGATCCGGGACGATGCGGAAGGTGACCCGGTCGAGGTAGGGTTTGCCCTTTGTCCCAGTAGTCCGGGAACCGCTCGAGCGTCAGCTGGGAGTCGGCCACCCACTCCCGACGAAGCGGAACGGTCCCTGTCCCGACCGGGCGCCGGCCGAAGTCGGCACCGGCCTGCTCGACCGCCGCCGGCGACACCATGAATCCCGGCCGCTCCGCCAGCGCGGCCAGCAGCGGGGCGAACGGCTTCTTCAGCTCGAAGACGACGGTGTACGGATCCGTCACCGTCACCGCGGCCACTGCCGGCTCCAGCCGGCTCCGCTGCGGGGACTTGTTCTCGGGATTCAGGATGCTGTCTCGATGTTCCACTTGACGACGTCGGCGTTGAAGTCGGTCCCATCGTGGAACTTCACCCCGCGCTGGAGCTGGAACGTCACGCGCTTGCCGTCCGGGGAGACCTGCCACGAGCGCGCGAGCTCGGGGACGACGCTGAAGGTCCCGTCCAGCCTGACCAGCGTGTTGAAGACCAATGTAGAGGACGTAGCGCCCGGAGAACTGCACCGAGAAGTGCGGGTCGAGGATCTTCGCGTCCGCGATCCAGCCGATCCGGGAGGGCGCCGCCCCGTACCGGCGTCTCGGGCGCCGGCTCGGCCCGACGGCAGCGGCAAGCACGACGACGATCGACAGTGGCGATCCCGACGGATCGGGCGTTCCGCATGCGCCCGAACGCGACGCGCGCGGCACATGTCAGCTCCCCCCCTGCTTGTCGAGCTGGTGCGTGTTGTCAGGGTCGGCCAGCGCAGCGAGGGGGCTCCGGCTCCGATTGGTACCGGCTTCCCAGTCACCATGTACCATGCACGGCACCTTAGATAGGCCGACAGGTAGTGTCAATCCAACGCTGCGTCGGGCGGCGGGGCGGTCGGGTCTCCGAAGAAGGCGGCGAGCAGCCGCGCGACGGTCGCCGGCGCCTCGATCAGGATGGCGTGCCGGAGCCCGGGCAGGATCTCGAGCCGCGATCCGGGGATCCGCGCGTGGAGGAGCCAGCGCCATGCGCGGGTTCGAGCCGATGTCGCCCTCGCCCGTCACGACGAGCGTCGGGACGCGGATCCGCGCCGCCTCGTCCGCCAGGTCCGTCGTCGGCGAGGACGCGATAGGCCGCCGCATAGGCGCGCGGGTCGTTCTCCATGTTGCGCGCCGCGTAGCGCTCGAGCAGCGCCGCGTTGGCGCGCCGGAACTCGTCCGAGAACCACCGGGGAAGCGAGCGGCGGAAGTGCTCGCCCGGGTATGCCGTGCTCGACGATCGCGAGCCGCTCCATCACACGCTGCCGCTCCTCTTCGGTGCGGCCGGCCGCGGCGGCGCTGAGGAGCGCGAGGCGCTCGACGCGGTCGGGCGCGTCGAGGGCCAGACGGAGGGCCACCGTGGCGCCCAGCGAGTGGCCCGCGACGTGGCACCGGCCGATGCCGAGGTGGTCGAGTAGCGCCCGCGCGTCCTCGGCGAAGAGCGCCGCCGAGTACGGCCCGGTGGTTTCGAGGACTCGCCGTGGCCGCGGAGGTCGAAGCGGATCGTGGTGAAGCGGCCGCCGAGGGCCGCCACGACTCCGTCCCAGGCGTCCAGCCGGGCCCCCACGCCATGGATCAGGAGCACCGGCGGCCCGGCGCCCTCGACGGCGTAGGCCGTGACGAACCCCGCGCGCTCGAGCGTGGCATCCCCTCATCATAAGGTGGGGCCCGACCTTGAACTCCAAGCCGAACGGCCAGCTTGGAGCAATACGTAACTGAACGAAGTACTACT